>VOFC01001307.1_pt1 | contig 270000 bp, 251 predicted proteins | sample 5384161 | NCBI WGS metagenome assembly VOFC01 (sample SAMN12384722, study PRJNA508395) | human gut metagenome | isolation source: healthy gut B | host: Homo sapiens
ACAATCAGAATCAGTGAATAGATTTCTGATTTTATAGCATTTACCAAACTTCCTATCTACAACTATAAGATTGAAAATCTCTCCTGCTGTTCCGTTTTCGTAATGCATATGCACATTTGATCTTACAAGAGAAATTTCTTTTACACATTGCATAATTGTTGGATTGTTTTGAACCTCGCTTAATATAGATTCTTTGACGCGAGATATAATTTCTGCTGCATTCATAAAGTGCCGTGATAGTTGGTTTGTAATTATGCCTTATAAATGAGTTTTTTAATTATTATGCAAAAAAATCATCAATTGCATCTGCAATAGTATAATTAGGTGTTTCTGTTTCAGGAGATTGACACATAGAATCCTCAACGAGATCATTGCTCTTATTATCATTAGAAGATGTTGGAATAGCGGTATTCAAATTATGTAATTGTTCTCCTAAAATAGGGAGATTTGATGCATTTAGTTTACAAAAGTTAAATACGTTAAAATTTTATCTTTTCTAATCTCTGTAGAATCTGCGTCATCACTTTTCTATCGTTTAATGCGCAAGTCACTGATATAAAATGATTTGCAAATTCTGTAATTTGAATACAGGATTTTTAATATCCAGCTCAGTTGCATCATCACTCAGGAAGTCAGGCAGATCATCCAATGTGAACTTAGTCGGGTCAATATTGATTTCCGGATCAATGCGACCGCAGATTTCACCAATTTCCATTTCATCCAGTGTAATGTGAGGAACAATTTCCAGCTTCTTGATTGTCTGATTGCTCTGAACTCCATTTACGCTGACAGTCATTTTTACCAATACATCATCATTGATGCTGATTTTTCCGTTTTCAATAGGATTTGCTCCGCTTACTCCTGTCTTGGCTTCCAGATTATATCCCTTCACTGCCAGTTCAATGGTCCACGCAGATTCTCCTTCTGCAGAAGAGGAAGAATTGATCACGTGCTTGTCAATGGTCAATACATTGTTCTCCAGTTTTCCGGTTGAAGAAGTATTTTCCAGCTTCAGGACTTCAGGAAACTCAATACGAATATTAGTAAGTGTAATTGCATCATATTGGAATCCCGGAGTTAAATCCATCTGAATGTTCATTTTGGAAGGAGCAGTTCCATCAGCCCATTTCAAAGCTTTTACATCATCTTCCACACTGATGGCTGAAGAAACTTTCGTAGTACTTGATTCGTCTTTAGGAGAAACATCAAATTTATCTCCTGAAGAAGGAAAGTCTTCCGGGGTTACAGCAGAAATAGGTGAACCTGTTTTATCAACCGCATCTGCCATCACAGGATTTACCTTGAATTCACTTCCGTTAACAGTTTCTTTTTGAGTCAGATGATATTCGCGGGTATTTTCATCCGGCTGAAGCATATCATCTTTTTCCACTTCAATGATTGTACTCAACAGAGCCTGTTCGGTTCCACCGGCGGGAATTGTCAGATACTCACCGCCCACGTTTACTGTCATGTCGATATCCTTGTCCAAATCGTATTTGCTGTCCACGCAAGAAACGATACCTAAGGAACATGACATGAAGAATGCCCATACCAAGGGGTGCAGTTGTTTTTTTACTATCATAAATTAACTCATTAATTAATAAATGCGCTTGTACTGTTAAAAGAGATAAACACTAAGTCTATCTCTTTTAACAATTGCAAAGATAAAATGTTTTTTCTTAAAGAAGATTATATAAGTGTTCAAAAAAGAGAATAAATGGTCAAACCTTCCTGTACTTCCCTTCATTGTAACAACAAAGTAATACAAAAGCCTGAAAATGTTGGGTTAAATCTGTTCTTGCCACCTCCTGCATCAGGCATGCCGGGGACGTATTTTCCGCACAACGGAAGATAAAGTTTTTTGTATAGTCCTGGTAAGAATAATGAGTGTAACTGCAGCAATGATACAGAGAATACCGGTTCCTTCCTGAGCTGTAAACGGCTCACTGAAGACCAGCACACCGATACATACGGCGGTGACAGGTTCCATCGCTCCCAGTATGGATGTCAGAGTACCTCCGATATGATGCACAGCCAGCACGAGTGTAATGTTGGATATAACGGTCGGTACGACGGCAAGCAGAAACAGATTGACAATTGACCAGGCATCCGGAAGAGCTTGAATGCCCTGATTAGTTCCAGCCTTTATGGCAAACAGAACAGTACTGACGATGAATACGTAGAATGCCAGTTTGCGTCCGTTCATGTCCCGTACACGGGAACGGTTGACCGCCGTGATGTAACTGGCATATGCAACGGCAGAGAGCAGCACAATGACCACGCCAACGGGATCGAGTGAGAGTTCCGTTCCTTTCAGAGAAAGCCGGCTGACTCCAAAGATGGCCAGAATAATGGCCAGCCACGTAACCCACGAAGCTCTTTCCCGGAAAATCAGGAACATAAGCAAAGTGACAAAAATCGGATAAGTAAAATGCAGAGTGGTAGCTACTCCCGCTCCCATAAAGTTATACCCCCAGAAAAGAAACATGGCAGAACCGGTATAGAAGAATCCCAACAGAATCAGCATAGGTATGTCTCGCCGTTCAATCCGGAACGATTCCTTTTTCAGCTTCATCATACCGCCCAATGCCAGGGTTGCAAAAAGGAAACGATAGAAAAGAATGGAGTCAAACTCCATCCCCTTTTGCATCAAAGGAAGAGTAAACAACGGGATCAAACCAAATGTGACCGAAGTCACGATTCCATAGAAAATGCCTTTTAAACTGTTCATGTCTTAATGTATTGATGTTTTTGAAATATTGTGCAAAGATATGCATATTCTTCTGTTTTTATAGTTGATACATCCTATCTTCGCATAGAAATATTGGCTATTTGTGGAATTATCCCTACTTTTGTGCCTTTTGAAGAATTCATTGTATGAAGATTATCTGTCAACTTATATATAAGGTATTGTGTCTGGCTATGCTCGTCTGCATGACAGCCATGCCGGCCAAAGCCGGAGAACGGCATGAAGAGCCATCTTTATCGACAGGCTGCCCGGAAGATACGAATACGATGGTTCGTACCACAGATACAGTAAAAGTACAATTGCCTTCTGATTCGATATTTGCCCGCTACCTGCGCCAGCAAGGATATGTCATAACACCTCATAACCAACTTACTCTGCTTACAAGCGGAAGAAGTAAGTTTGAAAGTCTGTTTCACGAAATCCGGAATGCCCGTCATCAGGTACATCTGGAATATTTTAATTTCCGGAGTGACTCTATTGCCAAGGAACTTTTTACACTACTGGCTGAAAAAGCGAAAGAAGGTGTAAAGGTACGTGCCCTGTTCGATGCTTTCGGAAATTTCTCCAATAACCGTCCGTTACGTAAAGATCATTTAAAGATGCTGAACGAACGCGGAGTTGAAATTGTAAAGTTCGACCCGTTCCGTTTTCCTTATATCAACCATGTATTCAGCCGGGATCATCAAAAAATAGTAGTAGTGGATGGGAAGGTTGGTTATACGGGCGGTATGAATATTGCCGACTATTACATCAACGGACTGCCGGAAATCGGTCCCTGGCGTGATATGCATGTACGCATCGAAGGGCCTGCCGCCGAATATCTGCAGAAAGCCTTTCTGCATACCTGGAACAAGGAAACCGGACAGCATATCGGTGGAGAAGAATGTTTCCCTCTGGATAAAGATTCCCTGGCACATCTTCCTGACGTAAGCGGAGGACGGGTGGCTATCGTACAGCGAATCCCCAAAGAAGCTCCCAAGGCTGTGAGGGAAGCCTATATTGCCGCCATTGATGCGGCCGACCGTAAAATTCAGCTGATCAATCCTTACTTCACACCGACGCGAAGCATTCGGAAAGCCATCAAACGGGCAGTAAAGCGCGGAGTCAGAGTGGAAATCATGATTCCGGGCAAGTCGGATATTCCTTTCACTCCGGACGCAGGATTCTACTTCGCCAACCGCCTGCGCAAGGCCGGAGCTCATATTTATGTCTTCAACGGAGGCTTTCATCATTCCAAGATCATGATGGTAGACGACCGTTTCTGTACCGTGGGAAGCACCAACCTGAACAGCCGGAGCCTGCGATATGATTATGAGATCAATGCATTTATCTTCGATCTTCCGACAACGGCCGAACTGACAGAAGTGTTCCGGCAAGACAAGCTGAACAGTACAGTATATACACGTGAGGAGCATCTCAAGCGCTCTCCCTGGAAACGCTTCGTCGGATGGTTTGCCCATCTGTTTACCCCTGTACTTTGAACCCCTCGGGCTTTAAAAAAAATGTTTCGACGTTTCAACGAAAAGCCTTCGTTGTTTTATGTAAAACGCCGAAACATTTTTTCAGTTCTTTTCCTCTTTATCCAAAGAGCCGGAAAAGCCCGATTTTAATCACTTCTTTGCCACAAATACCAGACAAACCGGTTTTTCCGTCTTTATCCGTTTACCGGTATCCGTAAGCATTCCCGTATCAGCATCACGGGCAAAGATCTGAATTTCGTTGGTATCCCGACAAGCCACCAGCAGAAAACTTCCATTCGGCGTTATCACAAAATTACGCGGATGGATACCCGTCGGCTGATAACCTACCCGGTTCAGTGTTCCATCTTCCGTATCCACTTCAAAAATAGCAATGCCATCTCCTTTCAGACGGTTGGAAGCATAAACATAACGACCGTCAGGAGAAACATGGATATCCGCACTTCCCTGAGCCGACAACGTATCGGCCTTAATATACTGAAGCGTGTCCAGACGCATGCCGTCGTATGCCATTGCCACGACATCTCCGGAGATTTCAGTGATCAGATAAGCATAATGTCCATCGGGTGAGAAACAGGTATGACGCGGTCCGCTTCCCGGTCTCAACTGAATGTCATAGGCTGCAGCCTCATCCAGCAACCCTTCTCCTTTCGATGAATCCTTTACAGGAAATACGTGAATCCGGTCTGTTCCCAGGTCATTGGCCAGCAACCATTTGGAATCAGGCGTAAACAAAACACTATGTAAATGCGGCTGTGACTGACGCTCCGGATCCGGACCTTTTCCTTCGAAACGGATTACATGGCTTTCCTTCAACTGCCCGTCAGCATCCAGTGGAAATACAGAAATACTTCCCCCCATATAATTGGCGGTCAGTACATAATCTTCCCGGGGGCTGAGCGTGATGTTACAAGGAGCACCTCCTCCTGTAAACTTTGAATTCAACAGTTTCAAACGACCGGCTTCCCGATCAAAGGACAACGCATTGGCCGTAGAACCTTCCTCACTGTCCTCTCCTACTGCATACACTCTTTCTCCATTCCCGGAAACAGTAAGAAAAGAAGGGTTTGAGATCCCTTTCAAACCACTCAAATACGTTCCGTCTCCTTTTTCCTGGTCAAACTCATACACTTTCACTCCTTCCTGCATACTGTCGGCATAACTGCCTACCAGCAAATAGAGTGAATCATCCGCAGGCTTCTCTGCCTGTCCTGCCTTTCCGGCACAAGATCCCATCAGCAAGGTGATCCCGGCCATACATCCAGCCATCAGTTTTTTCTTCATAAGCTTTTATCTCTTTCTGCCAGGACGCCCAACTATTTTCAGCAGCCAGACGACCCGATATGTGATTTCTGCCTCAAATGTACAACGCAAAGTGCGTAAAAACGAAAAAAGAAAGGAAAAATTATCCGCCGGACAAAAAAACAATGATCTTATCAAACATTCCGACTTTCCGGTTGTTGTATATACATCACAGAAACTAAACTAACAGACTTTTCTAAACTATTTTTCCAACTCACTTACTTTTATGAAAAAAATGATTTCGGGAGCAATTTCCCTGCTCTTTGTGGCCTCAGCATGCCATAAAGAAGATGTAAGCAACGATGTAAACAGCATTCCGATGGTTACTCCTCAACTGACTGCTTTCGTTGACACGCCACAAGAGCCTCAAAGTCCCATGACCGGCATTCTTGAAGTATTTCCCTGCAACGCAGGAACTTCAACTTACTTCGGAAATTACATCAACAACAAACTAACCGTATTCAACGGGTTCTATCCCATCAAGGAAGGTCATACCCTGAATGGTTACAACCGGGAGCTGACACTTCCTGAAAGAACATACAACATGGTGTACTGGGGAACTCCCGTTTAAGAAGAACCGACTTACAGCGCACCGGCCATCGTCACTCCCGGCCTGTCATTAGGAACCGACCTGTCGAAAAGCTATTTATCACTGAAGAAAAATACAGATGACGATACATACAGACCTGTATATGACCTGGTGCACGCCATACAAGAAACAGATATTGCAGAAGAAAGCCTGAATGCTTCCCTGAAACGAGTAGTGGCCGGCCTGAAAGTAACTGTAACCAATCAGGACAAAGGTACCTTCAGCGACCATATTGCGAGCATGGAAGTCCGCATCCATGGAATAGCCGAACGGCTGAATTATTATACCGCCGAAGCAGAAAATATGGATAAAACCGTCAAATTCCCTCTGGTACGTTCTGAAGACGGAATGCAAATGTCCAATGCCACGGTAATGCTCTTCCCTTCAGGTCCTGATCCGGAATTCGAACTTCGCATCCAGCTGAAAGACGGAAGCATACATACACTGTCCCAGAAACTGAATACAAGACTGACCGCAAACAGCCGGCTGACACTTAATTTAGTCATCGGAGACTTGCTGATCAATGAAAGTACCGGCGACTTCACTGTTGAGGACTGGAATGAAACCAGTGAAACAATTGAGTTCCCGATTGTTTACTGACAAGATTATAAATAAAAAGGCTGCCCGTTTGGACAGCCTTTATGCTTGACAGCTATTTATTACAAATCAAGAAACAGTTGATCCAGCCATTTAAATATAAATTCATTCTTAAAATAATGATTTGTACCATCCACATTTACCATCTGAAAATACGTATCTCTGTCAAGCCCCTCCGGTAATACGGAAACAAAGTGGCGCAGAGCTGGATCTGCATATTTTTCATAATGATGTATCTCCACATTTTCCGGATGACCACTCAAAGAGTATGCCTTTCTGACTAATTCCAAATCCCGGTCAAGTCCCCCCTCCGTCAGAATAAGAGGACGCGGAGCCAAAGCTGCAACCAAATCCGGGAAATTAAAATAATGCCAGAAACCAGGAATCAAATGACGAATTGAATTAGGAAAAGGACGATAACCTTTTTCCGTAGGTTTGGTCATAACAATAGCACGCTCTTGAGTCTGACATAAAAAGTCATTATACACAAATGCATAAATTGAAGGATCCAATACACCCAGTACCATTAATGGCTCCGTCCCCAAAGAAAAGCCACTCACAATAATACGATCCTTTCGAATATCCGGATCCTGCTTCATCCAATCTAAAACCTGCATATCCAACCAGGAAGTATATCCCAAATAACTCCATCCTATTTCAAGCAACATACGAGAAACGACTTCATAATCATATTGCCTTCCACGAGTATACATTTCCAAATCTGAAGCCTCTCCCGAAGCAGGATTGTCCACAGCAACGGCAATATACCCTTTACGAACAAAATTTAGTGCCATGGAAACCTTCTCTGAAGTATAATTATCATTTAGTTTCTCCGAGATACCCGGTTCACCGGCAAGTCCTTCTTTACTCATACCAGAGCCTGGAATACACAAGACAGCAGGCACAGTTTTGGACAAATGATTCGGACGAAGTACCAGAAAAGTAGAAAGGGCCTGAGGCAACGGATAAAACTCCCATTTTTCCAATGTATATCCATCACGTTTTTCCTGACTTACGCATATAGGCTTCTTTTCCGGTAAATAATCAGGAAAGGCCATTAATTTCATCATGGCTTGCCGTACCTCAGACTGCCATACAGGCATTTCCTCCGGCCTCATCTCACTATGAAAAGACAAAGATGGACGGGTATTCTTAACCAGCTGATGAACTATGGCATATGAACTTGTAAAACGCCCGTCCCCCCGTTCTGATACAATAACTGCATGCTGCTCTGGATCCCAGTTTGTCTGTGCCTTACAGGCCAGAGAAATAAGGAAGCCAGACACAATCAAACAAAAAAAACTTCGCATAACATACAAAAAAAGACGACAAGAGTTGTATCTTTTATTCCCAATATACCAATCTCTTGCCGTCCTTCAATGATTAACTTTATTAATATAATCTTTAATCTATCAATTTACAATGCACATAGCTCAATTCACCGCTGCATTTTCATATCCAGGTGTTTGAACAAGCTTCGGATCCTTATTTAACATTTCTGTTTCTATCGGCCAAAAAACTTTATATGCTTCTGTTGATTTATTCAGAATAGGAGCTTGCCCGTCCTTGCTACCTTCTTTACAGAAAACCAAGTGATCTCCTCCTTTAGTAAGCATCATACGGTTCAAGTCATACCAACGTTGACCTTCGCCCAACATTTCTTTATCTTTTTCTGCCAAGATAGCTAATTCATTCTGCGTGAAATCACCATTGACATAAGCATCTGTTGCCTCATTCCAACTAGCCCCGTATGCACGTTTACGGATCGGATTGATATACTGGGCAACATCTCCTCCTTCCATATTGGCAATTTCTGCCATCATGAAATAAACACCGGCCAAACGATACAACACTGCATCAGCATCCCAAATATAGCTATTGGTATTTGCATTCAGATGTCCCATAATTTTCTTGAATACAGTTCCTAAGAAAGAATTATCAGTCTTGCTATAGGCACTCAGGAAATTTACATCACGACGACTATCACGTCCTTTCTCATAGGCAAAAAAGAATTCCGGCAAATATTCGATACGTTGCATGCCACTGGTTCTTACCTGCAAAGTGTCACCCATAGCATTACCGTTTTCATCATTGTAACCGATTGTCTTCCAAGCACCCGTCTGATAATTATACATATAAGTACCGTTAGAGTTGGAAGCTTCCCCTTCCATATAACGAATAGCCATGATTATTTCACTGTTTCCTTTATGCTCAACATCAAAAATATCTGCATAATTATCCATCAGGCTCAAACCATAATTATCCATCAAACTCTGACAATGCTGTTTAGCGATCGCCAGATCAGCCTCATTGGCCGCATTATCATCAACTGAAACTTTGGCATTCCACAAATATACTTCAGCAGCCAAATACTCTGTTGCAGCTTTTGACCAATAAGATTTCTTATTTCCTCTGCTTTCAGGATCAAATGAATTATTATCACCGAACAGTCTCATTGATTCTGCCAAATCTGCCTTAATTTGCGTCATCAATTTTGAACCGCTGGCACGTTCCATATAAAGGTCTTCCGGATTGAAATTACCATTCACCACTTCATTCGGATCCAAGCGCAATGGAGCAGTACCATAAGTGCGATACAAATCAAAATAATAGAATGCTCTCAAACCATAAGCCTGTGCCAGATAATAAGATTTTTCACTTTCTTCCATGTAATCGGCTTCCTTAGTCTTTTGGAGGAAAATATTCACATTGGCAATTACTCCATAATAATCCCCAAAGCCTGTAATACCCGGATCTTCAGAAGTCAGACGCTGAGAAACCATACTCTGATAATTCAAGGATGTTCCATCTACAGCAGTACCCATTTTACTTGTTCCTCCACGGGCCTCACCTAATTCATATTGGTGTCTGAAAATCTTATCACGCAGATTCTTATGCAGACCATCCATATAAGAGACCACATGCTCCTTCCTTTTCCAAAAGTTACCATCTCCATAATAATCGATCGGAGCCAAATCCAGTGCATCACAGGAAACCATTCCCAAAGCCACAATAAATGCGCTTGCTCGTAATGTATTTTTTATAATTTGTTTCATATCAGTTCTGTTTTAATATATTAGAAAGTCAAGTTAACACCAAAGAGAACACTTTTTGGCAAAGCATAACCATTGCTTACCACACCATTCGCTCCTGTCTCTGGAGAGAATACATTCTTGGCAGAAGTGATATATCCCAGGTTCTGTCCTGTAATAGAAACTTCTGCACGCTGCATCTTGACAGCCTGAGTCCACTTCTGTGGTAAAGAATAGCTTAATGAAATCTCACGGATAGCAAGGTAATTACCTTTATGAGCAAACAAAGTTGAAGCTGGCTGATAGTTATTCTTACCTAACTGATCAGCATACAAGAAACGAGGATAAGTTCCATTCGGATTCTCTTCAGACCAAGTATCATAATACAAATCAGGTACGTTATAAGTTCCCTGCATACATCCCAAATGCCACGGAGTTGTACTTTGAGAAGCTCCAGATTCATAAATCCAAAATCCAAGCGCAAAGTCAAAACGAGTATACAATTTCAAGCCTTTCCAAGATAAAGTTGAATTGAAACCTCCAGTCCAGTGCGGATTGGTATTACCCACTCTTACTTTATCAAATTCATCAATTACATTATCTCCATTCACGTCATGGAACATTGCATCACCCGGCTGAATCGGGAAATTAGTCTTTGCATTTTGCTGGTCTGCAGTCAATTGATTCCAGGCATCTGGTCCATAATAAGTATAAGATCCATATTTACGAATCAAGTTGCCCGGTATCTGATCATATGACTTATAAATACCATCTACCTGATAAATATAAAGAATATTGGGTTCATATCCTTCCTGATAACCACCAACCCACATCTTTTTCATCTCCATTTCCTGTATAAACCTGGAATGCACTCTGTCTATTTCTTTCCAAGCCATTATCTGGCAGAGAAACAATCTTATTTTTATTAAATGCAACATTCAAACCAGCATTCCATGACCAGTCTTTTGTCTCAATAATGCGACCAGAAAACTCCATTTCCAGACCCTGGTTGCGAAGTTTACCATTATTATTAGTTACAGAAGAGAAACCGATGGTTGTCGGGAAGCTCAAAGCTGCATACTTGTCTGAAGTCAAGCGATTATAATAAGTGAAATTGGTTGTTAAGCGATTATGGAAAAAGCTCAAATCCAAACCAACTTCAAATGTATTGGTCTTTTCCCATCTCAAACCCGGATTTGGCAACGCAGCAATCAAGTAGCCGGCATTTCCGTTATAGTTTGTTACTTTGTTATAACTACCCTGCAAAGTATATGCACCGATACCACTGGCATTACCATTCACACCATAACTGGCACGTAATTTACCAAATGAAAGAACAGGCAGCTTCTCTTTGATAAAGTTTTCACGACCAAATACCCAACCTGCCGATACACCTGGGAAAAATCCCCAGCGGTTATCACCCAATAAAGAAGAATAACCATCCTGACGGAAAACAAATGAGACCAAATATTTTTCCTGGAAATCATAATTCAAGCGACCAAAGAATGACAAAATACGTTGCTTTTCATGATATGAATCAATAGCACGCATTCCTTCACCGCTATCAGTCAGCCCCAGATCACCCAAGTCATCGGTCGGAGCCCCTTGACCCGCAGCTGAAAATCCACGATAATATCTATTGTAGTATTCCATACCTAACATGATATCCACATGATGATCACGGAACAATGTCTGATTATAATTCAATACACCATTATAAGTCTGACGAAAATCTCGGTTATATTCCGCAGAAGTTGAACGAGTCGTATTCCATACCCCCGGAGTACTTTCATAATCTTGAGTAAAATTCTCATAATAACCTTCAGAATAATACCAGTTTGCATTAGCTGTCAGTGTAAGTCCCTTCATCAAGTCAATCTTAAAAGACTGCACCATCGTAAACTTATCCGTCTGATTATCACTGTTCCATTTTTCCGGCTGATAGGACTGGTTTCCATCTGCAACTCCAGGACCTAACAACATGTTCCCTTCTTCATCTTCAAAACGTACCGTAGGTGGTAATGCACGTACACGGCCGAAATAATTGGCTTCACTGGAAGCCGATCCTGGAAGGTTTCTCCAGTTTGCACGGTTATAATTCAAAGAAGAAGTAGAAGTCAGCCAATCCGTAACCTTATAACTTGCATTCGTAATGAAAGATATACGCTCATAAAAAGTACTGATAGGCACACCTTCCTGATGGTTATAACCAATACCTGCATAATAAGTACCCCGATCATTACCACCAGACATATTGACATTATAGTCCTGTGAAAATGCCGGATTATTTGCATTATATTTATCTACATCCGTATCTTTGAAAATAATCTCTTTTCCAGTAATAGGGTCGGTAACCGTCTTCCAGCCTTTCTGTAGCAACCAGCGGTTATCGTCATCCAGAAACATAGTACTATAGGGACTTTCTCCATACACATTACCAGTACCGAAAGGTTGTGCACCCGACAAAGCGCCATTGGCATAAATACCATATCCTTTAGTCACACCATTCTTATCCACGAACAAGTTTCCTGCATCATAAATACCTTTACGCAAAGCTTTTATATATTCAGCTCCACTCAAAAAATCATAAGGATTATATGCATAACTCAAACCAACCTTAGCTTTGAAATTAATTTCACGAAAACCCTGCTTACCTTTTTTGGTAGTAATCAAAATAACACCATTGCTGGCACGAGCACCGTAAAGAGCCGTAGCACCGGCATCTTTTAAAACATCCATAGACTCAATATCTTCCGGATTAATATCACTCATGCTATCACGCAACTGTCCGTCCACAACAACCAGCGGAGAACCTGTACCATCCAGATTCGTACCACCACGCAAGATTACAGTCGGAGCTGCACCAGGACTACCAGAATTCTGAATAACCTTCAAACCGGCAACCGCACCAGACAAAGCCTGGGCCGGATTTGAGAACAAACCGACACTTAATGCTTCTTTTTTAACAGAAGCAATAGAATTTGTAACTTTTGTACGTAACTGTGTACCTCCATAACCAGTTACAACAACCTCCTCCAAAGTCTGGGTATCTTCTTTCAATACAACTTTCAACGGAGTACCATTCCATTTTATCTCTTGAGACACATATCCAACAAAAGAGATTTGTATCACATCTCCTTTTTTCACATTTGACAATACAAAATCACCATCGATTCCTGTAATTGTACCATTTGTCGTACCTTTCACTACCACCGTTGCACCAATAACGGTTTCTCCAGACGCATCTTTTACAACCCCTCTACACGCTCCATCCTGTTGCAAAGCTTCCCATGTGGTTTCCATCGGTAAAGATACTGCCGTCATTCCTGCAGGAATCCCCGCCAGAAAAAGCAGCATGCTAATTGATTTCAAAGGTTTCTTCATAACTTAAGTTTTTAATAATATTAAACATAGATCAAAAAAAATCAGATTAATCAAAGCTATCAATATATAGAGCCCATATGTTTTCGCAAATTTATTAAGAACTCTATATTCAATTTTATTATATTTTATTATCTTTGGCAAAGATAGTAATAAAATCAAAACCCAAATAATATTCAAACAAAATTTTATTAATAACCCAATAATTACAAATAAAATATGTATAATAAGGCATTATTATTAATTAAACGCAGATAGATTTCAATATATAAAAAGCCTCAAAATATCAAAAGCCCATATTTTATAAATAATCACCGGCACAACCCCTTTTATTATTAAAATAATTATATATTTGCCTTGTTTTTGTAAGAAAACATTATTCATTAAACTTTTCTATACGATTATTCACGTTTCACCTTATTTAATATCAAAAGCTATGATGAAAGTTATTTTTTTACTTTACCTCATTTTTTGCATCAGTTTTCCAATACATGGAAACACACACACCAGTGTCCCATTATTACCCCGGCCACAAAAAATAGAATATCACAAAGGAAAATATTTCTTTCACCTTAAAGATTCTTGCAAAATTCCTTCTGACAAATTATCAACGCAGCTAACAGATACCTTATCCGAAGTCCCCCTCAACCAACATGAGGCATATAAATTAGAAGTAACTCCAGAACATATTTATATCAAGGCTGTTACTCCAACCGGAATTTACCGAGCTATGCAAACATTAAGACAACTAATGATGCACCAACAAAAAACGACCTCCATTCCCTGCTGTACCATTACCGACTGGCCAGCATTCCGGATTAGAGGATTCATGCAAGATGTCGGACGTACCTATATAACATTGGAAGAACTCAAAAAAGAAATCGATTTACTAAGTCAATTCAAGATCAATGTTTTTCATTGGCATTTAACAGAAAATCAAGCATGGAGATTAGAAAGTAAAATATATCCAGAATTAAATGCTCCAGAAAACATGACCCGAATGCCAGGAAAATTCTACACACTCCAAGAGGCTAAAGAATTGGTTGACTTCTGTAAAAAACGCCACGTAATGCTAATACCCGAGATAGATATGCCGGGACATAGTGAAGCCTTCAACCGGACATTTCAGACAGATATGCAAAGTGAAGAAGGAATGACAATTCTAAAGAAGCTAATAGATGAAGTTTGTGCTACCTTCGATGTTCCTTATATACATATAGGAACTGACGAAGTAAAATTTACCAATCCTGAATTTGTTCCGGAAATGGTCAAATACATCCGGGACAAAGGGAAAAAAGTCATTTCCTGGAATCCAGGATGGAATTATCAGCCGGGAGAAATCGATATGACTCAATTATGGAGTTACCGGGGAAAAGCTCAACAGGGAATTCCCGCCATTGACTGCCGTTTTCATTACTTGAACCATTTTGACACATATGCAGATCTGGTAGCTCTTTATAATAGCCGAATTTACAACTGCGACCAAGGAAGCAAAGATATTGCAGGAAGCATTCTGGCAATATGGAACGATCGCTACATCTCCGATGAAAAACAAATCATAGCAGAAAACAATTTCTATGCTAATATGCTGGCATTAGCTGAACGTGCATGGCTCGGAGGAGGATCCTGTTACTTTGATGGTCCGCAAACATTACTCCGAACTGAGACCCCTGATTGCAATCAGGATTTTGCCGATTTCGAACGACGAATGCTATGGCATAAACATCATACATTTCAGAAAGAGCCTTTTCCCTATGTCCGGCAAAGCAACATTAAATGGAGAATTACTGATGCTTTTCCCAATCAAGGCGATCTGACAAAATCCTTTCCACCTGAACAATCAGAGGCCGAGTACTATAAATATGAAGGAAAAACGTATCAAAGTTATACAGTCAATGGAGCTGGAATCTACTTAAGACATGTATGGGGATCCCTTGTACCCGGTTTTTATAAAAACCCACAAGAAAATCATACAGCTTATGCAACAACCTGGGTATATTCTCCAAAAGAACAGACAGCCGGACTTATACTAGAATTCCAAAACTATAGCCGATCGGAAAGTGACCTTCCACCCCAACAAGGAAAATGGGACTATAAGGAAAGTCGTGCCTGGCTAAACGAATCGGAACTATTGCCTCCGGTATGGAAGAATACTCACAAAGAACGTTCAAATGAAATTTCATTAGCGAACGAAAATTGTGTATCACGCCCACCTTTACAGGTATCTCTTCATAAAGGATGGAATAAACTTATGCTTAAACTGCCTGTCGGAAAGTTCCAGACACCTCAGGTCAGACTGGTCAAATGGATGTTCACAGCTGTTTTTGTCACACCAGATGGATCCGAAGCTCTAGATAATTTAATTTACTCATCTAATAACCCTCATTCTCAAACTGTTGACTTATGAATAAAAAACTCTTTGAAGTATATCTTGTTCTTCTGATAATACTATCAACACCTTTATACGCCAAATCCCCCATAAAAGTAGCATGCATCGGGAACAGCATTACATTCGGGACAGGTACCGAAAATCCGCAAACTGAATCCTATCCCGCACAATTACAGCAATTACTAGGCCACAATTATATAGTTGGGAACTTTGGAAAGCCGGGGGCTACCCTCCTCAAACGGGGACACCGCCCCTACACACTACAGCCGGAATATCAGAAAGCCATGAACTTTGCCAGTGACATAGCAGTCATTCATCTGGGTATCAATGATACAGATCCAAGAGACTGGCCCAATTACCGGGACGATTTTGTCAGAGATTACCTGAGTCTGATTGATTCCTGCCGGAAAGCGAATCCCAAAAGCCGTATTATGATCTGCCGGCTTACTCCGATTTCAAACCGGCATTTCCGATTTGAATCAGGTACACGTGACTGGCATGGAGAAATTCAACTGGCCATCGAAACAGTTTCCCGTGTAGCTGGGGTTCAGCTCATTAATCTTCATCAAGCCCTGTATGCCTATCCCAACATGTTTCCAGACGGACTTCATCCCAATCCGGAAGGAGCAAAGCTACTGGCACAAACGATTTATTCAGCCATTACAGGCGATTTTGGCGGGCTAAAACTTCCTCCTACTTTCACAGACTACATGGTACTGCAACGCGACTGTCCACTACCTATTCGGGGAACAGCCAATGCCGGAACTCCAATAAGCGTCTGCATCGGCCACCAGAAACAGACAACTATCACCGGAAATGACGGTAAATGGGAAGTAACACTCAATCCGCTTCAAACAGGAAACGACTACGAACTGAATATTTCTGCCGGCAAAGAAAAACGAACCTTCCGTCATGTGGCTGCCGGTGAAGTCTGGCTATGCTCCGGACAATCAAACATGGAATTTTTACTTTCACAAGCCACCACTGGAAAAGAAGACATTCCTCAAGCTAACCATCCAGACTTGCGCCTGTACAATATGAAGGGCAACTGGGCTACTGACAACCAGGCATGGCAGGAAAGTGCTCTCGATTCCGTAAATCATCTACTATATTATCGCACAGCTCAATGGGAGCCCTGTACCCCACAACAAGCTGCCAATTTTTCCGCAATTGCTTATTACTTCGGGAAAATGCTTCAAGATAGCCTGAACGTACCGGTCGGACTGATTTGCAATGCTGTAGGAGGATCTCCCACGGAAGCCTGGATAGACCAGAACACACTGGAATATCAGTTTCCTTCTATCCTGAAAAATTGGACCCAGAATGATTTCATTCAGGAATGGGTACGTGGAAGAGCACTGACTAACATGCAAAAACGGACAGACAACCTACAGCGGCATCCCTATGAACCCTGTTATTTGTACGAAGCTGGTATCAGAACTTTAGAACAATACCCCATCAAAGGAGTCATCTGGTATCAAGGCGAATCGAATGCCCATAATATGGATGCACACAAAAAGCTATTCAGACTTTTGGTGGAAAGCTGGCGCAGGAACTGGCAATCACCAGAACTTCCCTTCTATTTTGTTCAGTTGTCAAGTCTCAACCGACCATCCTGGCCCTGGTTTCGGGACAGTCAAAGACAACTGATGCTACAGATTCCCCATACGGGAATGGTTGTTTCATCAGACAAAGGTGACTCACTGGATGTACATCCACGTGACAAACGTCCGGTTGGAGAAAGACTGGCACGATGGGCTTTGAATCAGGAATACGGATATCTTAATCTGATTCCCTCCGGCCCACTATTCAAAAGAGCCCACACCCAAAAGGATCAAGTGATTATAGAATTTAACTATGGAGAAGGATTACAATCCTCTGATGGGGAAAAGCTAGTTGGATTTGAAATAGCTGAAACAGAGGGGTTATACTATCCTGCAACAGCCGTTATTCAAGGAAATCAAATTATCCTTTATGCCAAACAAGTCAAAGAACCTCGCTTCATCCGCTATGGCTGGCAGCCATTCACCCGGGCCAATCTAATCAACCGGAACGAACTTCCAGCCTCTACATTCCGGGCAGAAATCTGTTTATAAACTTAAGAGGGTGTAGTTCACATACGTGATGCACCCTCTTAAGTTTATATAATTGCATAAGTTCTCACACAATATTAGCACCAATAATACCGCCAAAAATAAAAGACAATGCATAAATAAAATCCGGAATAAGCAAAAACACCCAATAATAAAATCATCAACAAACCGCGACAAAAAGTCCCTTTATAATAATGTATTTTTTCTGATAACTTCCTGTCGGCTTACATCATATAGAACTTATCTTGTTTCAACGGCCTCTCAATGGAAAACTTAGACAAAGACAACTACAATAAAAGCGCCTATCTTTCATTGCTTCAAGATAGGCGCTTCTCTTTTTATGTATCCGTCTGAAGCTGCCCTGACGCAACTTCAGACAAAAGGATTTACTTGCAGTTTCCAGCGCAACGGGGTTTGATCTGCTTGAAGAAATCATTACCCTTGTTGTCTACCAGGATGAATGCCGGGAAGTCTTCCACTTCGATCTTCCAGATAGCTTCCATACCCAGTTCCGGATATTCAACACATTCAATGCTCTTGATGTTGTTCTGTGCCAGGATAGCAGCAGGACCACCGATAGAGCCGAGGTAGAAACCTCCATGTTTCTTACAAGCATCAGTTACAGCCTGGCTGCGGTTACCCTTCGCCAACATGATCATACTTCCTCCGTGGCTCTGGAACAGATCAACGTACGGGTCCATACGTCCGGCAGTAGTCGGGCCCATAGAACCGCAAGCCATTCCCTGCGGAGTCTTGGCAGGACCAGCGTAATAAATCGGATGATCCTTGATATACTGAGGCAGATCTTCACCACGATCCAGACGTTCTTTCAGTTTGGCGTGTGCAATGTCACGGCCTACGATAATAGTACCGTTCAGAGACAGACGGGTTGCTACCGGATATTTATCCAGTTCAGCCAGGATTTCCGGCATCGGACGGTTCAGGTCAATCTTCACTGCATTGCCTTCACCAGCCTGACGGAGTTCTTCCGGAATCAGTTCACCCGGATTTGAGTCCAGCTTTTCAATCCAGATACCGTCTTTATTGATCTTACAGCGGATGTTACGGTCAGCAGAGCAGGAAACACCCAGTCCCACCGGACAAGAAGCACCGTGACGAGGCAAACGGATGATGCGTACATCGTGAGCATAATATTTACCACCGAACTGTGCACCCAGACCGATACGGTGAGCTTCTTCAAGAACCTGTTTTTCCAACTCTACATCGCGGAATGCACGACCGTATTCATTACCGGTAGTCGGCAGATTGTCATAGAAACGGGTAGAAGCCAGTTTCACGGTCAGCAGGTTCTTCTCAGCTGAAGTACCACCGATTACGAAAGCGATATGATAAGGAGGACAAGCTGCAGTACCCAGCGTCTTCATTTTCTCAACCAGGAACGGAACCAGTGTAGCCGGATTCAGGATTGCTTTGGTTTCCTGATACAGATATGTCTTGTTGGCAGAACCACCACCCTTTGTTACGCAAAGGAATTCATATTCCATACCCTGAGTTGCTTCGATATCGATCTGTGCAGGAAGGTTACAACGAGTGTTGACCTCTTCATACATGGTCAGCGGAGCGTTCTGAGAGTAACGCAGGTTTTCTTCGGTATAAGTCTTGTAAACACCCAGTGACAACGCTTCTTCATCGCAGTAACCGGTCCACACCTGTTGGCCTTTTTCGCCATGGATGATGGCCGTACCCGTATCCTGACAGAACGGAAGAACGCCCTTGCATGCCACTTCCGCATTGCGCAGGAACGTCAACGCCACATATTTGTCGTTGTCGCTGGCTTCCGGATCGCTCAGGATCTTAGCAACCTGTTCGTTGTGAGAACGGCGCAACATGAAAGAAACATCGCGGAAAGCCGCATTAGCCATCGCAGTCAAACCTTCTTTTTCGATTTTCAGGATGGGTTTTCCTTCAAACTCGCTTACCGATACATAATCTTTTGTAAGCAAATAGTATTCAGTTGTATCCTTGCCATGTTCAAACATCGGCTGATACTTGAATTCGGGTGTTGCCATATTATTTTAAATTAATTGTTAGTTATTATGCAGACAAAGGTACAAAGTATTATCGAATTTTTTCCTTAATCAACGTGAAAAGTTTCACGGTCATTCATCCGAAGCACGAAGCAGATCTTTCTCAAGTACATCCACTCCGGGGAAGCCGACATAACGTCCCTGAAGCTTGCCGTCGTGACTGATAATGAGATAGCCCGGAATACCTGTAATACCGTATGACTGACACAGATATTTCCACTGCGCTTCCGAGAGACGGTAATGCACACCGTTCATCTTTTCCAGATCCTGTTTCCAGTTAGCCATCGGCGAAGAAGGTCCTGTCAGATAAATGAATACAATATCTTTGGATGCCAGCCGTTCTTTCAGCGGACGCATGGCCACCATGCTTCGCTTACAGGGGCCACACCACGTTGCCCAGAAGTCTATCAGCAAGGCTCTTCCCTTATGAGGCGCAATGATGCGGGGAAGGATATCGGCCCCTGTGACGGTTGTATCAAGTACGGCCACCACAGCTTCCTTCACCGATTCTGTCCGTGACAGTTCTGTACGGAGTATATTTTCCTTAGTCTGAAGATACTCTCTGAGCGGAGCCGTACGGAGAGAAGCCAGTACTTTCCGGTCACCAGCTTCCAGAGGAAGACGCTGTTGTATCCGTCCGCACATCGGCTGAATGGTCTGCACATCGGCTTTCACTGCTTCTGAAGCCAGACATTGTTCCCAGCTCCGGACATATTCCTCCCATGCTTCCTCAGCCTTGTGATGTCCGTGCCGGCCCAGCATAGCGGCCATCTGTCCGTCAACCGATTCCCCGAGGCCATCAAACCATGCCACCGGTTCTTTACCGATACGACGATGTTGCAGGCGGGATGCCGACATACTCAGTGCCGGAAGATGGATATAAACGGTCAGTTCCTCGCCCGGAAGCAAGAACAGGGGAAGTTCTGCCTGATTCACTTTCAGCCGTGCCTTACAGGCTTTCACCAGATCAAGTTCCACATGGAAAGACCCGTCCTGACGCACTTTCACCGGAAGTTGCCAGTCTTCCGGAAACAGGCTGTCATTATAGTTCAGACTCATGTTCATCAGCATGCGTGTATCATATCCCAGCACATAGCCATTGAGTTTCACAGGCCCCATCTTCAGTTGCGGATCGGGCAGCTGTTCTTCAACAGGTTCTTCTTCCTCCAGGAAAGTAGGTACGTATACATATGGATCAGTCTCAGTGAGCTGAATACCCCAGATATTCCAGCCCGACTCCATTTCCACGAAATCAACTTCATGGATTCCCGACGGTACGGGAGCAAACGAAAGTATGACCTCCAGACGGCCCGATTCGGGGATAACCTCCGGTTCAGTCAGGCCGTCAATAGATACCTTGTCTGCTTCACGCAAAGGGAAACGATACTGGGCGGTCTGCAAATAAGTCTTCGACGAAAGCACGGCAGGAGTTCCCGGCTGCCCATAAAACACCGCATCCACCTGAGTCTGTTCATCCGTCAGAGTGATCTTCCGGATTTCGATTTCCGAGGTGTTAGCCGTCACAAAAGCCGGACATTCCACTACTCGCTTGTGGCTGATTTCAGCCTGCAAGGAGAGACACAGCAGACAAGCCATGCAAATCATCCATAAACGTTTCATAGTCCTTCCAATTAGTTCAGCGTCATTCCGTCATTCTTCTTCGTAGTTCTGATAAAGGAAATCGTTGTAGGGATATTTCTGCACATGCAGTTCGCGTACCTTCTTATACAGAAGATCACGCAATTCTTCGATATTTGTCCGATTCCGGGCTGAGATGAAGATACAGTTATCATTCATCTTGGCCATCCATGTCTTCATCAGTTCTTCCAGTGTTATATTCTCTTTGGTCTTGGGAGTCAGATCATCTTCTGCCTTTTCCACATAGGTATAGGCATCAATCTTGTTGAACACGATCATGGTCGGTTTTCCTCCGGCTCCCAGATCCGTAATCGTCTTGTCCACCACCTGTATCTGTTCTTCAAAGTCGGGATGGGATATATCGACTACATGCACCAGCAAGTCTGCCTCACGCACCTCATCCAAAGTCGACTTGAACGAATCCACCAGGTCAGTAGGAAGTTTGCGGATAAAACCTACGGTGTCTGACAACAGGAAAGGCAGGTTCTCAATAATCACCTTGCGTACGGTTGTATCCAGAGTGGCAAACAACTTATTTTCTGCAAAAACATCACTCTTGGCCATCAGATTCATCAGCGTGGATTTTCCGACGTTGGTATAACCGACCAAAGCAACACGAATCATACGTCCGCGGTTCTTACGCTGCGTAGACTTCTGGGTATCGATATCAGCCAGACGCTGTTTCAGCAAAGCCATACGGTTCAGGATGATACGGCGGTCCATTTCCAGCTGGGTTTCACCCGGACCACGCAGACCCACCGAACCTTTTCCACCGCCGGCACCAGAACCACCTCCCTGACGTTCCAGGTGAGTCCACAAGCGCTGCAAGCGGGGAAGCATGTACTTATATTGCGCCAGTTCCACCTGTGTCTTGGCATTGGCAGTCTGCGCACGCATGGCAAAGATGTCCAGAATCAGCGACGTACGGTCTAGGATCTTTACCTTCAGTTCATTTTCAATATTACGGATCTGCTTGGCCGACAATTCATCATCAAAAATGACCATACCGATTTCATTCTCTTCTTCCTCAGCCTGCTGCTGGAGATATTCTCTGATTTCCTGCAGTTTTCCTTTACCCACATAAGTCACAGAATTAGGAGTATCCAGCTTCTGCGTGAAACGCTTCACCACCTCAGCTCCTGCCGTTTCAGCAAGAAACGCCAGTTCATCCAGGTATTCATTGGTCTTACGTTCATTCTGGGTCTGAGTAACCAGTCCCACCAATACAGCCTTCTCGGTCTGTGCTTCTGATATAACAAATTCTTTCATTCGATAAGCTTCTATTTCTAAACATCGCAAATATACGGAAAATTTTCCATTGAAATCATCTTCGGAAAGATTATAGAAAAACGGCAAAGCGAAAGGGACATTCACCGGAGCCGAACGGGGAATCCGACAGCATTATGCAAAGGATCTGATGCCATCGGACGGACAATCTGAATGCATCGGGCGGACAATCTTCCGGAATCGTCTGCCCGATTCTGTGTGTTCCACCTAGTGGAACTTTTTGTTTCTCTAGGTGAAACTTTGTTTTGTGCTGGTGAAACTCAAGTTTCATGCTGAGAAAATAGTGGAATCCTTTCGGGAAACAGGCAAGAACAAAGGGAGAAAGGAGGATGACTGAAAGGACGCCGCCCCATTTTCATCAAAAAGAATACCGGAGACCGAAGACAAAAAAAAGCCCGGTCATTGTTATTCAATGACCGGGTTTCTTTATTCAGAGGCAAAAGGAAAAGCCTTCTGCCTTTTCTGTTTCAATGTCTATTAATAAGCAGGGTTCTGAACCATGTTCGGGTTTGCATTCATTTCTGATGCAGGGATCAACGGAAGAGCCTTCTTCGAGTTGCGGTCGAAGCTCTTGGCTTCTTCTGTCAATACATCGTGCCATCCCTTGTCTGCATCTGAAGTGTAACGAACGATAGTTTCACCACGTCTCATTGCATCGAAGTAACGCTGTCCTTCACCAACGAGTTCCTTACGGCGTTCTGTATAGATACGATCCAGTGTAACGTTGGCAGCAGTAACCTGCTTGGAAGCATCTGTTGTACGGTTGCTGATAATGTCATTCAGCAAGCTGGCAGCCTTGTTAAGGTCACCTGCCTGGAATGCAGCTTCAGCAGCTGACAGATAAACTTCAGACAGACGCAATACCGGAACATCAGCATAACGAGGATCTCCAGCAACAACCGGCATCTTGTTGATATATACTTTGTTTCCGGCATATACTGATTCAGGATCCAGCGGTTCAAGAAGGATGTTGTTTCTTACATCCTGAGGATCAGAAGTCAGCATATCAGAAAATGCCTTTGTAACAACAACATCACCATATCCGACACCTGCTACACCTGAGTACAGATAAGCGATACCTTCACGGTCTGTCCAGTCTGTTGTATCATCGATCACCAGTTCGAACAGGATTTCCTTAGCGTGAGAAGCACTGCCTTCAGACCATGCACTTGCATATTCGGAAGTGTTCCACAAAGAATAAGGAGCATTGTTGATGATGTCTTCAGCAACAGCCAGAGCATTGTTCCAGTCGCCCTTAGTCATATATACACGTACCTGCAAAGCTTTTGCAGCCCAAACGTTGATATAACCTTTGCTGTCTTCATCGTTCTGAGTCATCAGAGCGCCAGAAGAAATAGCTTCATTCAGGTCTTTTTCAATCGCTGCATAACATTCAGCAACAGTATTACGAGCCGGTTTTTCGCTGGCTTCAATAGGAGAAGTAACGATGGGCACGCCCAATGATGCTCCCTGATCCATTGTATACGGTTTACCGTAAACACGAGTCAGATCGAACAAAGCCATTGCACGAAGTACTTTTGCTTCAGCAACATACTGTGCAATTTCAGCCTGTGCCTCCTCTGCATCTGTAAGTTTACCGCTTTCTGCCGCTTCAATCACACGGTTTGCACGTGCAATTACTACATACGGAGTCTGCCAGATAGAAGAAGAAGATCCGAAATCGTCAGCAGTAGAATAGTTCATATAATAGTAGAACTGAGCACGTCCACTACCACTGTTGAATTCATACTGGATATCTTCACCTCTAACGTCTCCGTATACAAACATCAGTCGGCCATAGTAATCAACCAGAGTGTTGTTTCCTTTTACTGCAGCATAAAGTCCTGTTCTCACATTAGCAAGGTCAGAGCTTGTCTGGATAGCTGTTTCCGCATCGATACCATCAGCCGGAGTCTGATCCAACCAGTTATTGACGCAAGATGACAGGCTGGCGGTCATTGCCACACCAAGCGTAGCTGTAAATATATGTCTAAATATTCTCATTTGTCTTAATTCTTAACGTTAAAAAGTCAATTCAATACCGAAAGTAAAGGTTCTCAGAGCCGGAGTTTCGAATGTACATACACCACTTACCGGCATTTCCGGATCTACGGTCAGTCCTTTAGACTTCCAGGTCAGCAGATTTGAACCAGAGAAGTAGATACGTGCATTGCTCATACCAATCTTGTTTGACCAGCTTTGAGGCATACGAACACCGAAGGTCAGGTTCTTCAAACGCAGATAGTCAGTAGACATCAACCAACGTGAAGACATGGACTGAGAATTGTTACCATACTGGAATGCAGGCAATTTAGCTGAAGTATCACCCGGACCTGTCCACATATCTTCCAGTGTGTAGTAAGCAGGAACAGCACCGTTATACAGGTGAGTACCACCATCGCTGTCTGCCATGTAGCATAGTCAAATGCATCTCCACCCAGAGAGTAAGTGAAAGTGAAGCCCAGATCGAACCATTTCCATTTCAGGTTGTTGGTCAAACCACCTTCCACCTTCGCATCGTGTTTACCTACGATTGTCTTGTTAGCTTCAGAAACATTGGTTGTAGTCTGACGTGCATCAGCAGTACCGTCGTTCTTGTAGAACAATTCCTTACCAGTCTGCGGATCTACACCTGCGTATTCATACAGGTAGTAAGAATAGTAAGCTTCACCGATACGGTGGATCAGCGGTCCGGAAACGATTTCATTCTGTTCACCGTTCAAAGTAACCAGTTCGTTGGTGTTATGACCGATGTTCAAAGAAGTAGTCCATGAGAAATCATCAGTCTGGAAGTTTGTAGTCTGGATAGTTACTTCCACACCACTGTTCTTCAAAGCACCTACGTTCACCGGCATATAGTAACCATAGCTTGAATCATAGTAACCACCTACCTGAGAAACCGGAAGGTCGTAGATCAAGTCGCTGGTCTTGCGCTGATAGTAATCGAATGTCAAAGCGAAACGGTTCAGGAAAGTCAAGTCCAATCCGACGTTGAAAGTCTTGTTCTTTTCCCATTTCAGATCAGGATTGGCAATACCGATAATACCCATACCTGAAATACCGTTATACTTCTGTCCGTATTTGTACAGGTTCATATAACCATAGTATACAGAAGGCTGAGTACCGTTCACACCATAAGACAAACGCAGTTTACCGTCAGTCAGAACTTCTTTGGTTGATTCCATGAAGTTTTCATGAGTAAATCTCCATGCACCAGACACAGACCAGAAGCTACCCCAACGGTTGTCTCTAGCCAGACGAGAGCTACCATCTGTACGATAGCTTGCGCTCAGATAATACTTACCTCCGAAATCATAGTTCACACGACCCAGGAAAGAAGTCAGACGATAAGACTGAATGTTACTATCTGCTGAAGTAGAACCAGCATTAGTGAATTCATACAAATCACCCGGATAATCCTGTCCTGAAAGGTAGTTGTATGCATATTTGTTATCTTCTGTTTCAAAGCCAAGCAAAGCATCAATGTTGTGTTCACCGAAAGCCTTATTGTAAGTCAACTGAGTCTGAGTGTTCAGCTGTTCATTTCTGTTAATGATACGCTGCATAACACCACCAGGACCACCATTGTTAGAATATCTATCCCACAATACGTCGTTGGTATTGGTCATGTAGTCGTAAGAAATCTTTTCACTCAAGTTCAAGTTATCCCAAATATTATAGGTAGCCTTAATTGTATTGAATGCCTTGATGATAGTAGCACGGTCAGAGCTGTGCTGGAATTCATACAAGGGGTTTACACCAAACATACCACAACCATTATTCAACGAACCATCTTCATTGTACGGAGTAGAAGAAGGACTTTGGAAGAATGCATAGTTGGCAACAGCACCATCGTAAGAAGTACCTTCGTTTGTTTTCTTCTGAATCATCTTAGAGAACTGGCTTGTTACCTGAACGGTCAGTCTCTTGAAAGTATGAGTCAAATTCGCATTTCCAGTGAAACGTTCCAGACCCTGGTTCTGAATGATACCATCCTGCTTAGTATAAGACAAAGATGAGTAGAACTGAGTGTTCTGTCCACCACCTGATACGCTTACCTGATAGTTCTGGTGACCACCAGTCTTGAACAATTCATCTTTCCAGTCAGTCCAGCCGTTAGCAGGTTTCGCAGCAAAAGAATCAATGTTTGAATCTGCAAATGCAGCAGCTTCTGCTTCAGAAGCACCCTGACCATACAAGCCGTAATTCTTCAAACCTGTCCACAACAGTTCGCGACGTTCGTCACCGCTCAACTGCGGACGATAGTTGATAGCCATGTTTGAGAAACCCCAGTCGCTACGGAAGTTTACTTTCGTCTTACCCTGGCTACCGCTCTTTGTAGTAATAACGATCACACCGTTAGCAGCACGCGAACCGTAGAGTGAAGCAGCTGCGGCATCCTTAATTACGGTGATAGATTCGATATCGTTGGTATTCAAAGTAGCCAAAATGTTTGTACCAGCATCACTGTAAGTGAACTCGCTGACGTCACCACTGGTTACCGGAGTACCATCAATGACGTAAAGGGGATCATTACCTGCATTGATAGAACCCATACCACGGATTCGGATACTGCTTACAGCACCCGGGTTACTGGAAGACGAGCTGAGTGATACACCCGGTACGCTACCAGACAATTTTTCTTCAACTGAGATCACAGGCACATTTTCCAAGTTACCAGTATTTACAGTTGAAGCGGCACCTGTAAACGACGCTTTCTTAAAATTACCATAACCAGTTACCACTACTTCATCAAGTATTTCTGAATCGGGATGAAGTACTACGACAACATGAGGCTTAACAGCCACTTCCTGCTGTTTCATTCCAACGAATGAAATAAGCAAAGTTTCCGCCGAACTTGGCACATTAGGCAATGTAAACTTTCCATCCAGGTCAGTAACGGTACCGATTGTAGTACCCTTAACCATGATAGATGCGCCTACTACAGGTAACCCGTCTTCTTCTGAAGTGACAACACCTGTCACCTTCGAAGTTTGAGCGTTTACCAGACCGATACCTATCAACAGGCAGGTCAATAACAGCATCAATTTTCTTCTCATAAAAATCTCTCTTAAAGTTTAACCTTACATTAATAAAATTTCATTCACTCTAACAAAATGCAAAATTAGTAATAAAAAGCGAAGAAGTACTATTTTTCTAGTATTTTCTGCCACAAAACGTGCTTTTTAACACTTTTAGATGAGAAAATGATGTATAAATACAACTTTTATACACCTATTGAATGCATTTATGTCAGATTATTTAAGTAAACATACTTTAACAGGCAACAAAAGAACATAAAAAGCAAGATTCAAACGAGTCCTGAAGAAAAGAGGCATATTTTGTGATAGTTCATCAATAAAACATGAAATATAGAAAGTTTTATTAACTACAAAGCCCTATGAAGAAGATTAATTACCGTTTAGTTTACAATCGTAAAAAGAGTTTAAATAGCGAAGGAAAAGCTCTGGTGCAAGTAGAGGCTTATCTGGAAAGCAAAAAGATCTATTTTTCCACACACATCTATCTTTACCCGGAACAATGGGACACCAGACATGCAATTATCATCAAACATCCGCAGGAGGAAGAACTGAACCGGATGTTACAAGAATTTATGCTCAAACTGCAATGGAAAGAACTGAAAGCATGGAAAGAAGGGAAAGACATATCTTTATCCTTATTGAAGGACACACCCTCACACTACAAACATCACCCTGCTGATTTTTTTGACTTTGGTGAACATTGGGTAGAAAATTCTTCCCGAAAAGAAAGTACCAAACACAATTTACAGACAACCCTGGCCTTATTGAAAGATTTTAAAAGATCACTTACCTTTGAAGATTTCACATACAGTTTTCTCCAAGAATTTGAAACTTACTTACGGAAACGGCAATATACAATTAATACAATAGCCAAACACATGAAACACCTCAAGACATTCATCAACGAAGCTATTAATCAAGATTTAATGGACAGCAGCAATTATCCTTTTCGTAAATACAAGATAAAAATGACAGAAAGCAAGCATACATTCCTCCGGCCTGAAGAGATTTCCTCTCTGGAAAACTTAAAATTACCCCTGAGATGGAGCCATCTGCAACATACTTTAGACGCTTTTTTATTTTGTTGTTATACAGGTTTAAGATATTCTGACTTTACACATCTTTCATCAGACAATCTGATGAAAGATCAAAAACAGATCTGGCTGGTCTTTACTTCTGTGAAAACAGGAGTAGAAACACGATTACCTTTACGCCTGCTCTTTCAGGGAAAGGCTCTGCTTTTATTGAACAAATACAGAAAGAATCTTGATTTCTTTTTCAGACTGAAAAAGAATTCTCTGGTCAATAAAGAATTGATCCGGATAGGAAAACTGGCACAAATCACCCAACATTTTTCTTTCCACGCCTCCAGACACACCAATGCGAGCCTGTTGATTTACCAAGGAGCCCAGATTACGACAGTACAGAAACTTTTAGGCCATCGAAGCATTAAAACGACACAAGGTTACAGCAATATCTTTTCTGACACAATTATTAAAGACCTGAAGCGATGCTGTTCGCATGAAAAAACGACCAAATGAAAGACGGTGTCCGCTATATATAATATAATAAGGTGTAACTTTTTCTGCTCGCAACTGAAGAACCCGGTAAACAAGACACTACCGGATAGAGATTTATCCCTGTACTCTTTGGTTCATTTCTCCGCTAGAGAACGAAAAAGAGTACAGGAATAAAACGGCTCCAGATTTAGTGATCAATAGCAAGACTTCTGTTTTTGGACAAGTTTTCAAGTAGAAACAGAGGAACAGTTATAGCAGAGGATACCACATTATAACCGGCAAACAACGCGTCCAGACAATGAAACATTCCATTTTATACCCAAAATATAGTTCGGCGGAAACTTTAGTCATTTCATTCGTAGGAATGAAACAACAGGAAGTATCTGTCAAGCCTCATGTAATCGTGGTGCTTCATCCCGATGCTGAAGTTCTTGATGAAGTAATGGTGGTAGCCTATGGTACAGCTAAGAAGTCATCATTTACAGGATCTGCATCCAACATCGACAACAAGAAACTGGAACTTCGACCGATCACAAACGTGTCCAAAGGACTTGAAGGACAGACAACAGGTTTGCTGACAACATCCGGATCCGGCCAGCCTGGTGAATCCTCTAAAATTGTCATCCGTGGATATGGTTCCATTAATGCATCACAAAATCCGCTGTACGTAGTGGACGGAATTCCTTATGACGGTGATCTTTCATCTATCAATCCGGCCGACATCGAGTCTATGACCGTATTGAAAGATGCCTCTGCAGGAGCATTGTATGGTGCACGTGGCGCCAATGGTGTTGTCATGATCAATACCAAACGTGGTAAAGAAGGTAAGACCTCTGTAACCTGGCGTTCCACTGTCGGATGGTCTTCAAGAGCTATTCCGGAATACGATATGGTAAATCAGAAAGATTTCGTGCAGCTGACTTATGAAGCTCTCCGTAACGGATATGTATTTACAAGCGGATACAACTGGGCTGATGCTGAATCTCAGGCACGTGCCGACCTCAGCTCTACTTTGGGCGGCGAACTCTATAATCCGTTTAAGAACTACACATGGGATAATATTATTGATCCCGCAACAGGTCAAGTTCGTGCCGATGCTACATCTGCATGGAACGAAAGATGGATGGATGCTCTGCTCAACAACAATGCATTCCGTCACGAACATCAGTTAGGCTTGAATGGTGGTACAGAGAAGACCAAATATATGTTCTCTTTAGGCTACCTGAACGAAGATGGTATCCTGACCACAACCGGATTCCAGCGTTACAATGCACGTGCGAATGTAAACAGTCAGGTTACAGACTGGTTCAATGCATTTGTCAACACCTCTTTGTCTCACTCTGTTCAAAACTACAGTGACTATACAGGTGCTTCTACATCCAATGTATGGTATTCATCACAATTCGTATCCCCTCTGTTCCCATTGTACGTGAAGGATGCAGAAGGAAACAATGTATTGGATGAAAACGGGAATCCACAACTGGACTATGGAGAAAACGGTCGTCCGGGAAGTTACAACGATTATAACCCATTAGGAGGACTGGTCGACGATAAGGCTGAAATCAAAAACGACGTAGCCAGCATGCGTACAGGATTGACATTCGGTTCGGACAAAGACAGCTATGGAGTTCTCAAAGGCTTGAAATTCGCTGTAAACTTTGGTCTTGACTACCGCAGCCAGTCAAGCATGTCTTATATGAATATGTATCATGGAAACCAGGCAGCAGCTGGAGGTTTGCTTATCAAAGACAACAGGCGCATGCAGAGTTATACATTCAACCAGCTTTTGACCTGGAACCGCAACTTCGGTCTGCACGGATTTGATGTCATGCTGGGACATGAATTTTATGCATACAAATATGAATATCTGCAAGCAGGAAAGACCAACCTTGTTGATGGAATTCTGGAACTTCGCCCGGGTACAACATTGGATGCAGCCGATTCTTTCACCCACAACTACCGCATTGAATCATGGATGGGACGTTTCAACTATGATTTTGATGAAAAATATTATTTCTCTGCTTCCGTACGTCGTGATGGATCTTCACGTTTCTATAAGGACAACCGCTGGGGAACCTTCTGGTCAGTCGGAGGTAACTGGCGTATCTCTAAAGAAGCATTCCTTCAGGATGTAAAATGGATCAACAACCTTTCTGTCAAGCTCAGCTACGGTCAGCAGGGTAACGACAATATTCTGAATTCACTGGGAACAAGCGACTATTACTTGTGGCAAAGTTTGTATAGCCTTGAGTGGGCCAATGCAAACCAGATCGGTGGTTTCATCTCAACACTGGAAAACAAAAATGTTACCTGGGAAAAGAGCGGCAACATGAATGTCGGTGTCGAAGCACAATTATTTGACAATCGTGTAGCGATCAATGCTGAATATTATAACAAGAAAACCGTAGACATGCTGTTGTCTTACCCGATGGCAACATCTACCGGATTCAACGGTTATAATGCCAACGTCGGCAACATGCGTAACAGCGGTTTTGAACTTGAACTGAGAGTCACTCCTGTCCGTACAGATGATTTCAACTGGGATATTACCTGGATGGGATCTACGGTTAAGAATAAAGTCCTGAAACTGACTGGAGAATCCGATGAAATCATCAGCGGTGTATTCAGTATCAAAGAAGGTATGCCGGTCAATACATTCTATATGGCCAAGTCTGCGGGAGTTGATCCTGCTACGGGAGCACAGCTTTACTGGGTATATGATACCGACGAAAACGGCAACCGTATCAATGAACGTATCAGCAGTGACTATGAAAAGGCCGCTACCAGCAAATACTATTTAGGAAGCCGTATTCCTGATCTGTATGGTAGTTTGGGAACAAGCCTGTCATGGAAAGGCCTCGACCTCTCTATCCTGACCACTTACTCTATCGGAGGAAAAGTTTATGATAGCCTTTATGCTGGTTCAATGAACAATACGTACTTCAACAACGCATGGAACACTCACGAATTACGCCGCTGGCAGAAGCCGGGAGATATCACGGATGTTCCCCGTGTAGAAGTTGGAGGTACGTACACAACAACTGACCGTTTCCTGATTGATGCGTCTTATTTCACCATCAAGAACATTACGTTGGGCTACAACCTGCCGAAAGCATGGATGAACAAAGCGCACCTGAACTCCGTACGTGTATTTGGTTCTGTTGATAACCTCGCTATATTCAGCCATTTGAAAGGTATGGATCCACAATACAACTTTGCAGGAGAAACAAACTACAGCTACTCACCCAACAAGACATTCTCATTTGGAGTTGAAGTTAATTTCTAATTGCTTAACAAACAAAGATTCGAAAATATGAAAAAGATATTCAAATATGCAATGGTCGGACTGTTAGGTTGTGTAACCCTGTCTTCCTGTCTGGAAAGTGCACTGGAAACCTCACCGACTGATTCTATGTCCGGAACAGACTTGTTGGCAAATGCTAATGTTGCTCTGGTACCCTTGAACGGTATCTACCGTTCCATGTATGCTTCCTGGTCACCTAGTGCCAATACACACCAGAGTTTCGGTATCAGTTCTTATACACTGATGGCCGATCTTATGGGTGAAGACATGATTCAGGCAGCTCAGGGAAACGGATTTTTCTGGTTTGACTGTCTCTACAACGTAAAATCTCGCTACACTTCTAAAGCCTGGCGTTCCTATGATGTATGGAACTGTTACTATACCTGGATTTCAAACGCCAACTATATTCTGGCAGCTGAATCCACCATGGAAGGAGAAAAGGCAGATGTCAACTATGTAATCGGACAGGCTTATGCCATCCGTGCCTACTCATACTTCATGCTGGCTCAAACCTTTGCCCGCACATACAAAGGACATGAATCAGAGCCTTGCTGCCCGATCTATACGGAACCAACCGTAGCCGGAACACAAGGAAACCCGCGTTCAACCGTACAGGAAGTGTATGACCAGCTGAACTCCGATATTGACAAGGCTATCGAACTGTTGAACGGAACCGAACGGAAGCACATCAGCCACATTAACTATGCAACCGCATTGGGACTGAAAGCACGTATTGCATTGGTTATGGAAGACTGGAATACAGCAAAAGCTGCAGCCAAGGAAGCCATTACAGCGAGCCAGTGCACAGTGCTTCCTGTTGAAAACTTTGCCGGACTCAACAACAGCAGTGCCGCAAATGTCATGTGGGGAGCTGAAATCATTTCCGCCCAGTCAACCAAGTATGCAAGTTTCTTCTCACACATGGATGCTGACGGATCAGGATATGCCCAAAGCGGTACATACAAGGAAATCAGCAAAACACTTTACAACCAGATGAGTACAGCTGATACTCGCCGTGCATGGTGGGACCCGACAGATGAGCGCAACGGAGACTACGGCTACATGCAAAACAAGTTCCGTTTCTCGGACACACAGACTTGGACCGGTGATTATATCTGGATGCGTGTAGAAGAAATGTACCTGACTGCAGCCGAAGCTGAATGCCGTCTGGGAGAAGAAGCCGAAGCCATTAAAGACCTGACTTCTGTAATGAGCAAGCGTGTAGATGGCTACACCTGCAACAAGACAGGTGCTGCATTAGGCAAACTGACAACCGATGTAACAGGCTCTCTGCTGGAAGAAATCATCACTCAGCGCCGTATCGAATTATGGGGAGAAATCGGACGTATCTATGATATCCGCCGTCTGAAACAGGGATTTGTCCGCACAACCGAAATGGGATGGCCGGTAGCCACCTTGCTGACCAACCGTCCGAGCAACGATCCGGAAAGTTATATGTGGGTATTGACTATCCCTCAGACTGAGTTCGACGGTAATATTAACATGGATCCTATAAAAGACCAGAATCCGGTGGGAGATACTAAATAATCAAAAAACGAACGAATATGAAAATTAAAGGATATATACTTGGAATAAGTGTCGCCATGGCATCACTGCTGGTTTCTTCCTGCGACACGGACAACCTGACGGATGTTTACCAAAGCTCGACCATTGGAGCCACATTCATTACTGCTTCTCAATCCGTATCATTCCCCTCTTCCGGTTATGAAGGTTTTGATGTAGAAGTGGTACGTGCACAGACAGAAGCACCTGCAACCATCAAAGTGACCAGCGCTGTACTGCTGGATGCTGACGGAAATGCATTGCCTCTACCGTCTACCATTCAAGTTCCTTCCGAAGTAAATTTCGAAGCGGGAGAAGGACGCAGCTCTCTGCATGTTTCCGTAGGTGACATCACACCGGGAGAAACTTACCAGCTGGCTATCACTCTGGACGAGACTGTTGCTCCGGTTGATGCAACAATGACCAAGATCATTTCCATTTTCCGGGACTACACTTATACCTCACTGGGTACAGGTACCCTGAATTCAACTTTCTTTGAAGCTACAGGAACCGCAGAAATCCAGAAGGCAGACCAGACTACCTGGTACAAGGCTATCGGACTATATGAAGAAGGTTATGACATCATCTTCAAGGTAGCACAGGATGGCAAAACCGTTACCGTTGACCAGCAGGCTGCAGCCAGCGATATCAGCGGATACGGCACCTTGTACGTGGCCGGAAGCGGAACGCTGGAAAACGGAGTCATTACCGTTGAACTGGAATTTACCGTAAGCGCCGGTTCCTTCGGCAGCTGTACGGAAGAACTGATTCTGCCTGCAGCCAACTGATCAGCCTCAACCTGATAAAATCCATAAAAAAATCCGGCTCGGACATTGGTCCGGCCGGATTTTTTATATACTCGATCTGCTGGAATAATATCAGCGTACCTGAATAACCAGATAGCGGGATACACTCCAGAATTCTTTCGGATTAGTGATTTTCAGTGTCAGCTGGTTCTTGTCATCCTTCACCAATTCATAAGAACCTGCCGGATGAGTAGTCAGCAGCTCTGCACGTTTGGAGTACAACTTGATTTCCTTGTCTGTACGGATATCAATCTGAGTGAAGTAATCCTTATTAAATTCGCTGTCCTTCAATACGTCACCTTTCTTCAGGATCTTCTGATCTTTCAGTTCTGACTTGGTACCGAATACAAACCAGGCTGCATTCAATGCCTTGTCCTGAGCTTCCACTGTCTTAGTCTTCGCATCATTTTCTGCATTCAGTTCATCTACATTCTTGTTCAAGGCAACAACAGCTTCATCAAGTTCTGCAATACGGATATTCTTTGAAGCCAGTTCAGCCTGCAATGTTTCAATCTGCTGTTGCTTGGCATTCAACTCAGCAGTCAGGTTCTTGATCGCTTTCTTCAACTGTGCAGACTGGTAATTGCTGTTCTGCAACTGCTTTTCCAGTTTGGCAATCTGTTCGCGGTTAGCTTTCAACTTCTCACTGATAAAGCGAATATCGTCTTTAATCTTATTGGACACAGACTGGCTTTCCATATTTCCCTGCAGGTCCACACGATTTTCAGCTTCATTAATTTCACGGAATCCTTCCTGGATTTCATTGAACGATCCCATAATTTCATCCAGCTCAGCATCACGGTTGGACAGTTCCAGCATCAAAGAATCATTCTGAGCCTTCAATGCATCTTTGCTCTGACCGGCATTGTCACATGCTGTCATCAATGCGGCAGCACATAACGCAAATAATGCAACTTTCTTCATAATCTTACAGTTTAGAGTTTATAATTTAGTTTTCTTTTCCTCCCAAAACGATGACGATCTCTCCGCGGGGTTCCGTTGCCGTGAAATGGGCAACCACTTCCTGCAAAGTACCTCTCACACTTTCTTCGTGGATCTTGGAGATTTCCCGGCAGACAGAAACAGGGCGGTCAACCCCGAATATTTCCATGAACTGTGTCAGTGTCTTGACCAGGCGGTAAGGTGACTCATAAAAAATCATCGTACGTGTTTCTTCAGCCAAAGCATTCAGACGTGTCATCCGGCCTTTCTTCTGCGGCAGGAATCCTTCAAAGCAGAAGCGTTCATCCGGCAATCCGGAAGCAACCAGCGCCGGAACAAAAGCGGTTGCACCGGGCAGACACTGTACTTCAATACCGTTTCTCACACATTCGCGAACAACAAGAAAGCCCGGATCGGAAATCCCCGGCGTACCGGCATCGGAGATCAGAGCTACGGTCTCACCGGCCTTAATCCGTTCGACGACGCTTTCCACCGTTTTGTGTTCATTGAATTTGTGGTGCGACTGCATCGCATTCTTGATTTCAAAATGTTTCAGCAGAATCCCTGATGTCCGCGTATCTTCCGCCAGAATCAGGTCAGCTTCCTTCAACACCCGGATAGCCCGGAAAGTCATATCTTCCAGATTTCCTACCGGGGTAGGAACTACATACAATTTTCCCATATCATCATCTATATCTTTCTGAGCAAAGATAGAAAGTTTTTATATCCACCGATGTTTTTACTTTAAGATTTAACAGATGTTGTATATTTTCCGAAACTTCACTTCCAAATCTTTCTGAAAATCGTATCTTCGCAGGCAAAGATGTAATCTCAAAACAAAAATCAATACAAAAAATAAACTGCTTATGGTTGTTTTTTCAGAAGGCCACAAGGCTGAAACTTGCCGGAAAGGACGGATCGAAGTGATTTGCGGCTCTATGTTTTCAGGGAAAACCGAGGAACTGATACGCCGCCTTAAACGTGCCACCTTTGCACGGCAGCGTGTGGAAATATTCAAACCTTCCATTGATGTCCGATATTCAGAGGAAAAAGTGGTGTCGCACGACAACAATTCCATTCCGTCTACTCCGGTTGACTCTTCGGCAAGCATCCTGCTTTTCACTTCCGAGATTGACGTGGTAGGCATCGATGAAGCCCAGTTCTTTGACGAAGGACTGACGGAAGTCTGCAACGAACTGGCCAATAACGGTATCCGTGTGATTGTGGCCGGACTCGACATGGATTATAAAGGAATTCCCTTCGGTCCCATTCCTTCCCTGTGTGCCATTGCAGACGAAGTGACCAAAGTACATGCCATCTGTGTAAAGTGCGGCGATCTGGCCTACGTTTCCCACCGTACAGTCCACAACGACAAACGGGTTTTGCTGGGGGAAAAAGAAGACTACGAACCCCTGTGCCGCAACTGCTACCGGAAAGCACTTGAAAAAGAAAGTTCCAAATAAAAGCCATTATGCTTCCCCAAAAGAAAATCACGTTCGACAGCTTCATCCGCGGAGTCCTGAGTGGAGCTGTCATTATTGCCATTCTGTATCTTCTGAACAGATTAAGCGGAGTGTTACTGCCTTTCTTCATCGCCTGGCTGATTGCTTACCTCACCTACCCCATGGTTATATTCTATCAGAACCGGCTCCGCCTGCGAAGCCGCGTGCTGTCTATTCTGGCTGTCATGCTGACCCTGGTGGTATTGGGCGGCATTGCATTCTCCTTTTTCGTTCCTCCCATGATCGAAGAATGTGCCAAACTGAAAGAACTGATTGAAATCTATCTGATCGAAGACAGGAATCATGCTGCCATACCGGAAACCGTCAGCGAATTCATCCGCAAGAACATTGACTTTAACTGGCTGCAGAACAATATCACGACCGACAATATTGTAAGTGCCATACAAAAGCTTCTTCCCAAGGTATGGACCTTGCTTTCCACCTCCTACAACATCATTCTGGCCATATTCACCTTATTTATTATCATCCTCTACCTCTTTTTTATCCTGCTCGATTACGAGCAGATTGCCAACGGATGGATCACACTTCTTCCTAAAAAGTATCAGGGGATGGCGCTTCGTCTCACCACGGACATCAAGACCAGCATGAACCGCTATTTCCGCGGACAGGCACTCGTGGCATTCTGCGTGGGTATCCTGTTCAGCATCGGATTCCTTATTATCGATTTTCCCCTGGCTATCGGACTGGGACTGTTCATCGGCCTGCTGAACATGGTTCCCTATCTGCAGATCATCGGATTTATTCCCACCATCCTGCTGGCCTTATTGAAAGCTGCCGATACCGGAGAAAGTTTCTGGTGGACACTGGGACTTGCACTTGTGGTCTTCGCAGTAGTACAGGCCATACAGGACATGATTCTCGTACCGAAAATCATGGGAAAGATTACCGGACTGAATCCTGCCATCATCCTGCTTTCGCTTTCCATCTGGGGATCCCTCATGGGAATGCTGGGAATGATTATAGCTCTTCCCGGCACCACATTATTGCTTTCCTACTACCAACGATACATCCGCAAAAAAGATCTGGCAGTTTTTCCGGAAGCAGAAAGCACTGACAATCAAGAGAAAGAAAGTAGATAAGCAAGATTTTCTGTAAAAAATCGTTCAAATATTTGGTAGTTTCCGACAAAGTACGTACCTTTGCACTCGCAATCAGGAAATGATAGCAAATAAGGATTGATTCAGTAGCTCAGCAGGTAGAGCACAACACTTTTAATGTTGGGGTCCTGGGTTCGAGCCCCAGCTGGATCACCAGAGAAGACCGCAAGGAAGCAGATGCAACCGGCGGTCTTCTTTTTTTATCCCCGCTCCGGCAATTCACCTGCCCCGCAATTCCTCCCATTTAAACGCCGAAACGTTTTTTAAAAAGCCCGTGGCCTTTTCAGAAGGCCGCAGAAGGCATCTGCAGGATGGTCTGGAAACGTGCGGTCGTTAAGGCCGAATCGACCGCACGATGAGCCCCAATAGTACTACTCGATGAGACGGAAACGTGCGGTCGATTTTGCCGCAACGTATACACGGTGCGAACGGAACAAAAAGACACAAAAAAGACGGTGACCGGCAAACGAAGCGTATACGCCTGCGGAAACATTCCGCATCTGCCAGTCACCGTCTAAAAACGGTCAGCTATTTTTTAGAACAATTTTGCAGGATATTCACCGGCATCAACCAATGCCTGAATCTTGTCTACTACACTCTGACGGTCAGCTGCATAAGTTACACCGAACCACTTGGAAGTAGTATCGAGAACTTTTACAGTAGCAGTCTTTTCGTTGATCAGCTTGTTAACCATCAACGGAATGAAATATTCACTCTTGATGTTACCGATGTTAGCTTTCAGGAAGTCAACGAAATAATCTTCTGAATATTTGAAATAGTCGGGAGTGAAGCCCCACATGTTCATAGAAACCGGAGTGTTATCTTCAATTCCTACCCATTTGCCTTCTTCGTCCTTGTAAGAAACGACGCCGTCTACACGCATGATTTCGGTACGTTCAACAACAGTAGTCAGGTGACCTGCTTCGTCAGCAGAACAGATACCACGGGCAACGGTACCGCTTTCAGACAGTGTATTTCCAACACGGAAACCTACCATGCAGTAATCATTCTTTGCTCCTTCAGGAAGTTCTGACAGATATTTGCCGCCGTAACGGCTTCCCATACCAGCAGCCAATACAAATAAGGTTGGTTTCATAAGTCTTATTTAAAAAGTTAGTAACTGCACAAAGGTAAAAATAAAATATGAATCCATCGAAAGACTTCTTAAACAAAATATCACAGCATTCGGTTATTTTTTATATATTCGCAATCATTAGTGTCCCGTTAAAATCGAGACAAATTAATATTAATCAAACAATCCCGGAAAAAGGAAAGAATTGAGTTCTTTGACATTGTTGAAATTAGTCTTCTCAAACAGTTCTTTAAGGCATGTTTTGTCCGTAAGAGAAATGCTTAGAATTTGTAGAATTTCATATGTTGACCTTTTCAGCTGCATGTCATGTTGCACTATAGCAACAAGGCAATAACTGATAATGGCAGTACTGATTTGGATTCGAACAGCGTTCTCCGTAGTACCCCAAAACTTCTTAATTTTGAGGTGCTTTGCTTTAGCCATTTGAAGAACAACTCAACCTGCCAACGGTTTTTATACTGAGTTCGGCGATTTCAAGTGAAGTGAGATGAAAAGCATTGGTAAGAAAGACAAACTCTCTATCCTGACTTTCGTCTCTGTACTTCACTAAGCGCAACCGCTCAGGGTACTTCTGCCGAGTGATTATGTCGGTAAGTTCTATTACAGAATCGGTAAGTACATTCTTTGGCAATCTGCGTCTCCATCGGATACATTTAAACTGTAGATTCTTCTTGGCTCTCACCACAAAGAAAGACTCGTGCAAATGTATCTTATATAGTTCTTTGAAGGCATTGTAACCGCGGTCAAACACATAGTAAGACCCTGGCTCATAAGGAATATACTTCATCGCTTTTGAATCGTGGACAGATGCTGTAGAGATATGGAAGTATGCTGGAACTTGTGTTTCCAAGTCATACAACACATGAGTTTTTACACCACCCTTCTTCTTACGAAACTTGGCCCACCAGAAGATAGACAGACATAAAGGTATTGTTGTAGAATCGAAAGCATACACATGCCCTTTCAACTTAAAAATATCTGTTGCCTGTTTCTTCCGAGCCTGTTCCATCATGAAGAATGCAAAGTCTTCAAAGATGCGATAATCTCGATTTTGGTTGGCTGAAGCAAATGTCGTTTTAGCAATAGGATTCCGTCCTATTCCAAGATGATAGCATTTGGTATGATGCGCTTCCAGCGCCACGACTACATCGCGTAAACTTTCACGATTACTAAGCTGACCAAACATCAGTGCAAGAAGTTGGTTCCAGCACGTGAATGACTTGACATACCGATTGCCATTATATTTGTCAACCAAGTGACGAAACTTGTCTTTATCGAGAAATTCTACCAATTGGGCAAAGACATATTTGTTTTTGTTCATATGCAGTCTATCTTATAGACTACAATTTCAAATTCAAATCTTAAAAAAGCTTGTAAAAGACTATATTTCAATTATTTCAAAGACCAAATTTTTCAAATCGTCGCAATGATAATACAGCTAGATGAAAAATGAAAAGACTATTCAAATAAAATTGTCTTGTTGACTATGCCCTCTTTTTATATTATTTGCTAAAGACCTCCTCAGTAAACACGGCCCAGCTTATGGAAGGCATGCTCCTGAAAGGAAAACTGGGGGACTGCTTCATCGAGTCACACGGCGTGGACCTGACTCCCGAAACTGCCATTGTCAATACGATCCGGCTAAAAGATGCTGATCTGTCCCTGTGTCTGGCCGACACAACGGCTGCCGACACAACGCAGACTCCCCCGCCCTTCTGGAAAATCCGGCTCGACAAAGTCGATTTAAGCAACGTTGCTTTTGCTCTGGAAATGCCGCTCGACAGCATGGACATGCAGCTGCGCGTAGGAAAAGCATCCGTAAGAGACGGACTCATTGATCTTCACAACGCTGCATATACCATCGGCACATTTAATCTCACGGACGGACAGGCCAGCTACAACAGCGGAAACAGCCCGCTGGCCGATGAGGGCTTCGACCCTGCACACATTGCCGTCAGCAATATCCAGATCGGCATTGACTCAATCTATTACGCGGGCAACGATATACGGGCCAGCATCCGGCAACTGGAACTGAAAGAACGTTCCGGTCTCCAGGTGTTGTCTACGGAAGGACACCTCGTTTCCAACAGCAAGACAATCAGCATCCCTTCACTCCAGCTGAAGACAGAAAATTCTTATCTGGACTTTCAGGCATTGGCCGACTGGAGTGCCACCACACCCGGACAGGATGGTTCGATGAGTGGAAGGCTGATGGCCGAGATCGGCAAAAACGACTTGTTCAAATTCATTCCCGGACTTCCCGAAGAGTTCCGCCAGCGCTTCCCGTCGTCTCCGCTCCAGATCCGTGCCGGAGTGGACGGTAACCTTAACCGGCTGGAGCTGACATCTCTCAGCATTTCCCAGCCCGAAGCGTTCCGGATGGAAGCCCATGGAACGGTTGATCTCCCGCTGGACAGCCTGAAACGGCAAGGGGAATTCACCCTGGCAGCGCATACACAGAACATGAAGTTCCTTCAGGCACTGACCGGAGACTTGCTCGTTCCGGCAGGAACATCCCTGAACGGCCTCATCAAACTCGAGGGAAATCTTCTTGACGCAGACTTCAAACTGGCAAAGGATTCCGGCAATGTCAACCTACTGGCCCGGTATGATCTGGCCAAAGAAGCTTATCAGACAAAGCTGGATATCCACGAACTGGATCTGCATGCCTTTCTGCCGAAAGACTCTCTGTTTACACTTACCGCTTCACTGGATGCGGAAGGACAGGGATTTGACTTCTTCTCACCCAAAACTTCCCTACAGGCCGGATTCCGGCTGGTACATCTGCAATATGCCACCAGAATATTATCCGGTATCGAACTGGACGCCGGGCTCAAACAATCCAGAGCACAGGCGAATTTTAAGGCAACGGATCATCTGATGGCCATATCTGCACAACTGGAAGCCCTGCTTCATCCCAAAGAGATTGAAGCAACACTCAACACGGACGTACAACGGCTGGACTGGCAGGGACTTAACCTGATGGCATCGCCTTTCAAGACTTCTCAGAATATCGGCATCCGCCTGAAGACGGACATGAAAGAAAAGCACAGTATCCGGGCAGATATTACGGGAATCCAGCTTATCACGCCCAAGAAGACCTTCAAGGCCAAAGATATCCATCTGGGACTCAATACGGCCAGCGACTCGATCAAGGCGTTTGCCAATGCCGGGGATCTTGTCTTTCTGTTCCGTTCGGAAGACGGAATCGAACGGCTTTCCAGACGGCTTGAACGGACCAGCAGGCTGATGGCAGAGCAGTGGAAACAAAAGAAAATCGATCAGGAAGCCTTGAAACGGACTCTCCCGACCACCAGCTTCAGAATATTTTCCGGAACAGACAACCCGATTGCCAATTTCCTGTCGGCCCAACAGCTGAACTACAACCGCATGAAGGTCAGTCTGGAGACATCTCCTGAACTGGGTCTGAAGGGAGATGCTTATCTTTACGGATTACGCACCGACAGTCTGTCTCTGGATACCATCTATTTCAACACGTCGCAGGCAGAAGGGAAAATCCTGTTCAGCAGCGGTGTCAAAGCCGGTACCAAACCTTTCCAGGAAGCCTTTGACGTATCCGTTGAAGGAGATATCGGCAGCGACGATGCCCATACACTGATCACTTATCTGAACGGGAAAAAAGAATGTGGAGTTTCGCTCGGCCTGCTGGCACGTATCCATGAGTACGGATTCAGCGTACATGTATCGCCGGAAAATCCGACACTGGTATATCGTACCTTCCATGCCAATCCGCATAATTACGTAAACATCAGCGACAACGGACGTATCCAGGCCAATTTGAGCCTGTTTGATGAAAACCATACTGGTATTCATTTCTATTCAACTCCGGATTCGACCGTGCAGCAGGATCTGACCCTGGCGCTTAACCGGATTGACATTGCCGAGTTCCGGAGAATTGTGCCATACATGCCCGACATCGCCGGACTGATCAGTGCGGAAACCCACTATGTACAGAACAATAAGGAATCACTGATCTCCGCAGAAGTAAGCATTGACCGCCTGGCCTACAACCAGCAACCGATGGGTGACTGGGCACTGAGCGCTGTCTACCTGCCCAAAGAAACCGGAGAACACCGGATTGACGGGTATGTAACCCTCAACGACAACGAAATAGCCAGTATGAGCGGTTCCTATTTCTCTGCCACACCTGCGCAGGAAGAAGGTAGTCTGTCTGCACAGATGGAACTTCATCATCTGCCTCTGCAACTGGCCAATACATTCATCCCCGACCGGATGGCTGTACTCGACGGCGATCTGGACGGAAACATGACGATTGCCGGCCCTTCAAGCAAACTGCTAATGAACGGGGAAATTGCTCTGGACAGCGTCACGGTCGGCATTCCACAGGCATCCCTGAACCTGCGTTTTGACAATCAGCCAGTCAAGATCACCGACAGTAAACTGAATTTTAACCAGTTCAAGATCTTTACACAAGGTAAATCACCGTTCCGCATCAACGGGGATGTTGATTTCTCCGATATGGCCAACATGACACTCGACCTGCAGATGAACGCCTCAAACTTTGAGGTTTTCAATGCCAAACGTACCAAAGAATCACTGGTCTACGGAAAGCTGAACGTCGACTTCAATTCCAGAGTCAAAGGAAGAGTGGATGCACTGGTAGTCAGAGGTAATATGAATATTCTGGGAAGCAGTGACTTTACCTACATCCTGAAAGATTCTCCTCTTACCGTTGAAGACCGGTTGGGAGAAACTGTTACATTCGTCAATTTCAACGATACGACAGATATCCGGAAACGGCAGATTCCAACCATTCCGCTGGGAGGCATCGATTTGCTGATGACGCTCCATATAGACGAAGCCGTACAATGCAAGGTCGACCTGAACGAAAACGGAAGCAACTACATGCTGGTAGAAGGAGGAGGCGACCTGTCCTTCCAGTACACACCGGAAGGAACGATGGTATTAAACGGCCGGTATTCGCTTATGAGCGGTGAGATGAAATATGAAATGCCGATCATTCCGTTGAAGACATTCCATATCCGCGACGGAAGCTATATCGAATGGACAGGAAACGTCATGAACCCGAACCTGAATATCAAGGCCTCCGAACGTGTACGCGCCTCCGTAGCTCAGGAAGGACAAGCATCGCGCACCGTGAACTTTGATGTAGGAGTCAGCATTACCAACCGGCTGGAAAATCTTGGCTTCCTCTTTACGCTGGAAGCGCCCGATGACGGAAGTGTACAGAACGAACTGGCATCCATGTCTGCTGAAGAAAGAAACAAACTGGCAGTGACCATGCTGGTTACCGGTATGTATCTGGCCGAAGGTAATACGGCGGGCAGCAGTGGATTTGATGCCAACAGCGCCCTGAACTCCTTCCTGCAAAGCGAAATCAACAACATTGCCGGAAGTGCACTGAAGGGCTTCGATGTCAACTTCGGTATGGAAACCAGCGATCAGGGAGAAGACGGTTCGACTCGTACGGATTATAACTTCCAGTTCGCAAAGCGCTTCTGGAACAACCGTTTCCGCATTGTCATCGGCGGTAAGATCTCGACGGGTAACAATGCGGAACAGGATGAATCCTTCATCGACAACGTTTCCATCGAATACCGTCTGGACAACAGCGGAACCCGATACATCAAGGTATTCCACGACAAGAACTACGAAAGTGTCCTGGAAGGTGAAGTCATTGAAACCGGAGCCGGTATCGTGCTTCGCAAGAAGGTAAGCCGACTGGGCGAGTTATTCATCTTTAGAAACAAAAAGAAGAATCATGAAAAAGCAAAGGATGAAGATAAGAAACTATAATATACTGCTGGTACTTCTGCTCCTGCTTATGGGTACAGCCTGTTCCACCACCCGCAATCTGCCGGAGGGAGAAGTGTTGTATACAGGTATCAAGGACATTCATATCAACCGGAACGACAAGAGTCCCATGGGAGAAAAAGCTTTGGCTGAGGTAGAAGCAGCCATCAGCATTGCCCCGAACAATTCATTTTTCGGAAGTGCCAAGAAGCGTATTCCCTTCCCGTTCGGACTATGGATATACAACAGTTTCAAACGTTATGAAAAAGGACTCGGGAAATGGATCTTCAAGAAACTGGCAGCCGAACCGGTCCTGTTGTCAACTGTCAATCCGGACACACGGGTGAAAGTTGCCAGCAACTTGCTGCATGATTACGGCTATTTCAACGGCAATGTCACGTATCAGGTAGACAGTACCAAGAATCCGCGGGCTATCAAGCTGACCTATCATGTCAATATGGGGCAGCCTTATTATCTGGACTCCATCCGCTATCAGGGATTCAGTCCGCGTGCAGACAGCATGATACAAGCAACTTACAAAGAGCGTATCATCAAGCCGGGGGATCATTTCGACGTCACTAAACTAAATGAAGAACGGCAGCGCCTCGTCGACCTGTTCCGCAACAACGGATATTACTATTACCGGACAGACTTCATTACATTTCTGGCAGATACCCTGATGCATCCCGGATATGTCAATCTGAAGATTCTCCCTAAGGCCAGTGTGCCCCGGGAAGCCCTGCGCACCTATTATATAGGAAATACCTCGGTGTACCTGACAGGATACAACGGAGAACAGCCCACTGACTCCATGCAGACACGGAACTTTACGGTTCATTATGCAGGCGACAAGCCGGGATTGCGGTACGGTGTGCTGCGCAAACGCTTTCTTTACCGCTCGGGAGAACAATATTCGCAGATCAAACAAAACTATACGCAAGAAGCACTGGCCCGTCTGGGAGTATTTAAATTCAGTGAATTCCGCTACATCCCCCGCATGAACGACAGCATTGTTACCGACACGCTGGACGTACGCGTCAATGCTACATTCGATTTGCCTTACGACAGTGAACTGGAATTAAACGTCACAACCAAAAGTACCAAGCAGACCGGACCTGGAGCCATTTTCAATCTTTCCAAGAAAAACTTCCAGCGCATGGGAGCATCTCTCAACCTGGAATTAAAAGGTTCTTACGAGTGGCAGACCAGTTCGACCGTCGATGGAGAAAGTTCTGTCATGAACTCCTATGAACTGGGAGCAGCACTTTCGCTGGAATTTCCACGTCTGGTTCTTCCATGGGTGCGCAATCGGGTCGACCCGTTCCGCTTCCCGTCGCATACAAACTTCAAGGTGTATGCCGAGCAGGTGAACCGTGCACGTTATTTCAAAATGCTTTCTTTCGGTGGAACCGTGTCTTACAGCTTCCAGCCTAAACGCAGCATGAAGCATACCGTAACACCTCTGCACCTGGCATTCAACACCCTCCAGCACCGCACGGCACGCTTTGATTCAATAGCCAATGCCAATCCGATGCTGTTCCACAGTCTGGATGACCAGTTTATTCCGTCAGTCACCTATACATTGACCTACGACGACACCTACAAGAAAAAGAAGAACCGTATCTGGTGGGAGAACTCTGTAACGTCTGCCGGAAACGTCACTTCTCTGATATATGCAGCTTTCGGACAAAAGTTCAGTCAAAAGGACAAGAAGCTGCTGGGCACTCCTTTTGCCCAGTTCCTGAAGTTTACATCTGAATTCAGACATCTGTATACATTCAGCGAAAAGCACCAGCTGGCTTCCCGTATCATGGGAGGTGTGATCTGGTCATACGGAAATAAAACAATCGCTCCTTACAGCGAGCAGTTTTATGTCGGAGGTGCCAACAGCATCCGTGCCTTCACTATACGGTCCATCGGACCGGGACGCTTCCATCCTGCAAGTTCCTCTTCCTACTCGTATGTGGACGAGACAGGTGATATCAAGCTGGAAGCCAACCTGGAATACCGTTTCCGTATCTTCTCCAACTTCCTTGGAGGAAACTTAAATGGAGCCGCATTTCTGGATGCAGGCAACGTCTGGCTGCTAAGAAAAGACGAAGCCCGTCCCAATGCCGAATTCAGTCTGAACCATTTCTTTGACAGCATCGCCCTGGGAACCGGAGTCGGCATCCGCTATGATTTCTCCTTCCTGGTACTCCGTCTTGACTGGGGGATCGCCCTGCACGTGCCTTACGACACCGGTAAATCCGGTTACTACAACATCCCCAGATTCAAGGACGGTATGGGACTTCATTTTGCCATCGGCTATCCATTCTAGAAACTTTTTCGTAAATTTGCAAAGAATTAGAATGCACAATATGAAAAAAGTACTTGTTTTATTAACCCTGATAGCGACTTGCATGACTGCATGCAACAGCCGTCAACAAAAAAATACCAATATGGAAAAAAGTAACGAGACACAGGTTCTCCTAGAAACAACCCTGGGTAACATTACAAAGTGAAACTATACAATGAAACTCCCAAGCATCGGGACAATTTCATCAAGCTGGCGAAAGAAGGCGTATACGACAGTACGTTATTCCACCGGGTTATCAAGAACTTCATGATACAAGCCGGTGACCCGGAAAGCAAACATGCTTCAGACACTGCCATGCTGGGCAACGGAGATGTAGGCTATACCATTCCGGCAGAATTCAATACAAAATTCTTTCATAAGAAAGGAGTTCTGGCAGCAGCACGTACCGGAGATGAAGTCAATCCGGAAAGAGCCTCATCCGGATGCCAGTTCTATATCGTAACAGGACGCAAGTTCAGCGAAGCACAAATGATCAATATGGAAAACCAGATGAATGAAGCGCGACTGGAAAACGTATTCAACACACTGGCACGTCAGCATATGAAGGAAATCTACAAAATGCGCAAGGCCGGAGACAACGAAGGGCTGCTGGAGCTTCAGGATTCACTGGAAGCACAGGCACGTGAGATTGTGTCCAAAGAACCTGCCCTGAAATTTACTCCTGAACAGATCAAGGCATACACGACCGTAGGAGGAGCTCCTCATCTGGACGGAGCCTATACAATCTTCGGAGAAGTAACCGACGGCATGGATGTCGTAGAAAAGATAGAAGGTGCCAAGACCAACCGCGCAGATCGCCCAGTCACAGACATCCGGATTTTGAAAGCCACTGTACTGGAAAACTAAGTAGCACAATACTCAATCTTGTAATTTATTAATGATCAACGTAAACCGTCATACATTAGCAAACGGACTTCGCATCGTACACCATGAGGACAAGTCAACTCAGATGACTGCCCTCAACATTCTGTATGATGTCGGGGCACGTGATGAAGATCCGGATCATACAGGCTTTGCCCACCTCTTCGAACACCTGATGTTCGGAGGATCAGTAAATATCCCGGATTATGACACACCGGTTCAAAATGCCGGAGGGGAAAACAATGCCTGGACCAATAATGACATCACGAATTATTATATCACGCTTCCCTATCAGAATGTTGAAACCGGATTCTGGCTGGAAAGCGACCGGATGTTAAGTCTGGATTTCAGTCCCCGAAGTCTGGAGGTACAGCGGCAAGTGGTTATTGAAGAATTCAAGCAACGCAATCTGAACCAGCCTTATGGCGATGCTTCCCATTTGATACGGGAAATGGCATACCTGACACATCCTTACCGATGGCCGACCATCGGTAAGGAAATCAGTCACATTGCCAATGCGACATTGGAAGAAGTGAAGGATTTCTTCTTCCGTTTCTATGCACCGAATAATGCCATTCTCGCCGTCACCGGACACATTTCTTTTGAAGAAACCATCAGACTGGCTGAAAAATGGTTCGGACCAATCCCACGTCGGAATGTTCCTGTCCGGAATTTGCCTCAGGAACAGCCACAGACAGCCATCCGCCGGAAAAGCGTCAAACGCCCCGTTCCGGTTGATACGCTGTATATGGCATTTCATATCTGCAACCGTTATCATCCGGAATATTACACGTACGACATGATTACCGATGTCCTTTCAAACGGAAAATCTTCCCGATTTATCCAGTCGCTGGTTCAAGAACAGAAAATCTTCACGACCATTGACGCTTACATTTCAGGAAGCCTGAACGACGGACTCTTACAAATCACCGGAAAGCCCTCGCAAGGTATCTCTCTTCAAGATGCCGAATCGGCCATTTGGAAAGAACTGGAACGGTTGATTTGTAGGAACCAACAACGTTATGATCGGTCATCATTTGGCTGCTGCCAGTTTTGCCAATGGCCATCATCTTCAGTACCGGTTTTTCCTATGGACTGACTCCTGTCGTAGGCAGTCTTTTCGGACAAGGAAGAAATCAGGAGGTCGGAAGAACCCTCAAGAACAGTATATTTGCCAATACCATCCTGGCGGTGATCGTATGTGCAGCCATGATTGCACTCTTTCTGAACGTCCACCGATCTGGGGCAACCCGAAGAACTGCTGCCTTTAATGCGTCCCTACTTCATCGTTTTGCTGATATCCTTGTTGTTTGTACTGCTTTTCAACGGTTTCAAGCAATTTGCAGACGGCATTACCGATACCCGCGTTTCCATGTGGATCTTATTGGCAGGAAATGTCCTGAACATTCTAGGCAACTACATTCTTATTTACGGTAACTGGGAATGCCCGAAATGGGACTTGCTCGGAGCGGGTATATCCACATTGGCCTCCCGTATCTGATGGTGGTCGTGTTCGCCGTCATTTTTTTCTGTACCCGACGTTATCATATTTATAAAGAAGGCTTTCTACACAATACGCTCAACCGGGCAGACTTCCTGCACCTGAACAAAATGGGATGGCCCATTGCCATGCAGATGGGAATGGAAACTGCTTCGTTCAGTCTAAGCGCAATCATGGTAGGATGGCTCGGCAGTACGGCACTTGCGTCCTATCAGGTCATGATTGCAGTCTCACAGGTTTGCTTCATGATGTACTATGGTATGGGAGCAGCCGTTTCCGTACGCATCAGTAACTTCTACGGACAAAAGGACATTGACAACGTAAGACGTACAGCCAACTGCGGATTTCACATTATGCTGGTTATGATTGTCTGCTCGGCCATTCCGATCTTTTTACTGCGACATCACATCGGAGGATGGTTTACCGACGACAAGGATGTAGGGATCATGGTGGCTCAACTTATCATTCCTTTCCTGCTTTATCAGTTTGGAGACGGACTGCAAATCAACTTTGCCAACGCCCTTCGCGGCATTGCCGATGTGAAGCCGATGTTATATTTCGCTTTCATTGCCTATTTCATTATCTCGCTCCCTGCAGGCTACTTCTTTGCCTTCATCGCAGGATGGGGAGCTACAGGTATCTGGATGGCATTCCCCTTAGGGCTGACAAGTGCCGGCATCATGTATTATTTACGATTCAGACATCAGACAAAATCTTAAGCCTTTATGTTTTCCACTTCATCAAAAATAGCTTGCGGATACATCCTTCTCATAGCCTTGCTCTTCGGAGCTATCGGATATATCTACCGCCAAATGAATCTGCTTACCGAACCGACTGGCCTGGAAGAGACCATAAACAGCCGGCGACGCAGCACGCATCAGGTAATCAGCAAGCTTTATGAAGCGGAAATCATAGGGCAGACTCTGCATGTCGGCAGGCTGCATGAATATCCCCGATATAAAAAAGCCATGCGGGAAGTAGGCAGTGCCATTGACTCTTTACAGATTCTGCTTACCGATACCTTGCAGCTGGCCCGACTTGATACCGTGCGCTCACTGCTGCAAGAAAAAGAAAGAAACATGCGCTCTGTTCTCGAGGCTCTCCGGCAGAATCCGACCGATGAACTGTACCGGCAGCAGCTGGACAGCCTGATCAGTCAGCAGGATTCTCTGCTAAGCAATGCTACCAGAGTAAAAAGGAAAGTCATCACTCACCACAATTCATACACCATTCACCACAAAAAGAAAGGATTCTTCAAGAGACTGAAAGATGTATTTGCACCGGGAAAAGAAGATTCCACTCAGGTGAGCAATGTGGTGCAGGAGGTATTCACCGATACAATCGACGAAATATACAGCCCGGTAGATACAATCGCCAACATGCTGACCGGTATTCATGATAAAGTCTTGCAGACCCAGCAGCAGCAGCAACGTACCCTGAATGCCCGTACCAACAGACTGCGCATTGCAGGCAGTAACCTGAGCAAACGTGTCAACCAATTACTGGAAAGCATTGAGCTGGATGAGCAAAGCGCTTCACACAAAAAGCTGGAACAGGAACTTTATATCCGGAACCAGGCCGCATGGACCATGGCTACCATTTCCATTCTCGCCGTAATCCTTGTACTGGTGTTCTTTGCCATCATCTGGCGTGACATTACCCGAAGCAACCATTACCGGAAAGAACTGGAAAAAGCCAAACTATATGCTGAGAATCTTCTGGTAGCACGAGAGAAGCTGATGCTGACCATTACGCATGACATCAAAGCTCCTGCCGGATCCATCATCGGCTATATTGACCTGCTCATCCGGCTGGTCAAAGACAAAAGGGAACAGTTCTATTTGTCCAACATGAAAAGTTCAGCCCAGCATTTGCTGGATCTGATCACCTCACTGTTGGATTACCATCGGCTGGAAGCCGGCAAGATGGATTTACATCCCGTAGCTTTCAACCCGCATCAACTGTTTGAAACGATCTATACAAGTTTCCTCCCGCTGGCTGAAAAGAAAGGACTGAAACTGATCTTCGATGAAAAAATATCACATCAGCTTACTCTGGAAGGAGATCCTTTCCGCATCCGCCAAATAGCAGAGAACCTGTTGTCGAATGCGCTGAAATTTACCGCCAAAGGAAGTATTACACTTCAAACCAATTATCAGGGCAATCAGTTTACCTTCCAGGTTACAGACACCGGATGTGGAATGACTCCTCAGGAACAAGAGCGAATCTTCCAGGAATTCACACGTTTACGCAGCGCCCAGGGACAGGAAGGCTTTGGACTGGGACTTTCCATTACCCAGAAATTGGTGGAACTACTTCAAGGAAAGATCAGTATCGAAAGTATACTGAACCAGGGAAGTACGTTCAGTGTCAGCATGCCTCTGCCCTCCATCTCCCAACGTCCGACTCCGGAAAAACAGGAACAACCGCTCTCAGACAATCTCTTGCGCGTACTGCTGATTGACGACGACCGCATCCAAATGAATCTGACTGAGGCCATGCTCCACAACTTGCTGGATCCAAAAGAAAGGGATGGAAACAAAGGGGTTATTGTAAAATGCTGCGAACAGCCGGAAGAACTCTTCAGTCTGATCCGGAACGAAAGTTTTGATATCTTATTCACCGACATACAAATGCCGGCAATGAATGGTTTTGAACTCCTGAGAGCCATACGTGAACTGGACGTTCCACAGGCCAGAACCTTACCGGTTATTGCGATTACGGCACGAAGTGATATGGAGGACGGAGACTTTCATGCCCAAGGATTTGCAGGCAGACTGCACAAACCTTTCAACCAGAATGATCTTTCCGAGATCCTCCGGAAGGTAATAGCATGTAACCTCCACACAGAGCCTTCAGCTTCCACGACAGATGCATCCGGTTCCGTATCAGTCTCTGACGTCTCCCGTCCGGCTTACAACTTCGCTCCACTGACAGCCTTTTCTGCCGATGACGAAGAAGCTGCCAGCGAAATATTAACGACCTTTGCGCAAGAAACCACACGCAATTACGAACGGATGCAGCAGGCTCTGGATGAAGGTGATGCTGAAACATTATGCGCCGTTGCACACAAAATGCTTCCAACTTTCACCATGATCGAAGCCCATAAAGCCATACAGCCGTTAAAAGATCTGGAACAACAAAGAGGAAGTCAGACCCTCACGGAAGAGATGATCCGGAAGGCTCAAACAATCATTGATTGTGCAAAAGAAGTGGTACAAGCAATCAGATAACAGCATATTTACAATGAAAAAAAATATGCAGGCTGATTTTTTTCGCAAAAAAGCGTATATTTGTGGGATAAATATTGTAATCGAACAGAATGACGCAGTCTATACTTATTGTTGAAGATGATTTGACTTTCGCCACCATGCTGAAAACATGGCTCGGGAAGAAAGGATATGAGGTGGAAACCGCCAGTACAAACGCACGCGCACGCAAGTTGCTGACTACACGCGATTTTTCCCTCATTCTATCAGACTTGCGCCTTCCTGACCAAGATGGAATTCATCTGTTATCCTGGCTGAGAGATCTGCAGAAAGCAACTCCGGTTATCATCATGACCAGCTATGCAGAGATACAGGGAGCTGTACTGGCCATGAAAGAAGGAGCTGCAGACTACGTTTCCAAACCTGTACAGCCGGACGAACTTCTGAAAAAAATCAAGGAAGCAATCTCACAGGAAAGCAAGGTTGTTGCTACACCCAAGGAAAGCAAGGAAAACTTTGCCACACAGAATTTTCTGGAAGGAGAGAGCGAAGCAGCCCGCCAGCTTTACAATTACGTCAATCTGGTTGCTCCGACCCAGATGTCTGTCCTGATTAACGGAGCCAGCGGAACAGGAAAAGAATATGTTGCCCACCGCATCCATCAGCTCAGCAAACGGGCTGACAAACCTTTCATTGCCATTGACTGCGGTTCCATTCCCAAGGACCTGGCTGCATCCGAGTTCTTCGGACATGTAAAAGGATCTTTTACCGGAGCACTTACGGACAAAGTAGGAGCCTTTGAAGAAGCCAATGGAGGAACTCTTTTTCTGGATGAAATAGGAAACCTCAGCTACGAAGTGCAGGTGCAGTTACTCCGCGCCTTGCAGGAACGGCGTATCCGTAGGATCGGATCAACCAAAGAGATTGAGGTCGACATACGCCTTGTCAGCGCCACGAATGAAAATCTGAAAGAATCCATCTCCAAAGGAAATTTCAGAGAAGACTTGTATCACCGAATCAATGAATTTACCCTCCGTATGCCGGCTTTGAAGGACCGGCAGGAAGACATTCTGCTTTTTGCCAACTTCTTTCTCGATCAGGCTAACCGGGAACTCGACCGTCATCTCATCGGATTCGATGCTGCAGCCAGCGAAGCCATGCAAAACTATTCATGGCCCGGCAACCTGCGACAACTGAAGAATATCGTCAAACGTGCAACCCTGCTGGCACACGGAGACTTCATTTCCATACGTGAACTGGGAGACGAAATACTGGAACATGCCACACCTGATGCGCAACAAATGCAGCATTCTTTCGTTTTGCATGATGAGGAAACGGAGAAACAACGCATCCTCAATGCGCTTCAGCAGACCGGAAACAACAAGACCAAAGCAGCACAGCTTCTGGGAGTTGACCGGAAAACACTCTACAACAAACTAAAACTCTACAATATTCCACAATAAAGGTGTGGAAAAATTCCACACCTTTCCACACAAATTTCCACAATTCCACAATGATCTTGGATGGGGATTTATAAAAGAAATATTGATAATCAGAGGAATAGAAATATCCGAAAATTGTGGCACGCCTCTTGCAACTATTTAAGAGAAGGGACAAACCTTCAAAAGACAATAAAACAAAAACTCAAAAACAAACTAAACTAGACTCATAAACCCAACCCCATAGAATAAAGTTTGGAGGTTGTGTTTCAGTCAAAGAAAGAGACACAATCTCTTGATAAATGAAGATGCCTATGTGTTAACGGAAGAGAACGCTGTGAAGCGTTCTCTTTTCCTTTTATACCTCAGCAAATCCGTTCCACAAGTTTCCTTCAGGCACCGGTGCCGTCAGATCGATCAGCTCTTTTGATACAGGATGCACGAAACGTACCCGTCGCGCATGCAGACAAATGCTACCATCCGGATTGGAACGGGGAGAACCGTATTTCAGATCTCCCTTAATGGGACATCCCATCTTAGCCAGCTGACAGCGAATCTGATGATGGCGGCCAGTCTTCAAATCTACTTCAAGCAAATAATAGTTTACTGAATGTCCGATAAGACGATAATGAAGAACAGCCTTCTTCGAATCCTTCACTTCTTTATCGTACGCATACGATTTGTTCTGCTTCTCATTTCTTACCAGATAATGCGTCAGTTCAGCTTCCGGTTCTTTCGGACAATTCTTCACAATTGCCCAGTATGTCTTTTTGACCTCTCCATTCCGGAACATCTCATTCAGACGCGACAAAGCCTTGCTCGTCTTGGCAAAAACGACCAGTCCGCTCACCGGACGATCCAAACGATGAGTTACTCCCAGAAAAACATTGCCCGGCTTCGCATACTTCTCCTTGAGATATTGCTTCACTGTTTCCGACAGCGGTGTATCACCCGTTTTATCACCCTGCACAATCTCAGAGGCCGTCTTATTCACCACAATGATATGGTTGTCTTCATAAATTACGGTCATAAGCTTTCAATGAAAGTTTCTGTATAAAAAAAGAATCAGGAATGCAGAAACCGACCGACAAAAGTCCGTTTCCTCATCCCCGACTCTTTACCTTATCTAAACGAATTACATGTTCATGCCACCGTCTACCTGGATAACCTGTCCGGATACATAAGAAGACATGTCAGAAGCCAGGAACAAAGCAATGTTGGCAACATCTTCCGGAGTTCCGCCACGACGCAAAGGAATCTTCTTTGCCCATTCAGCCTTCACTTCGTCAGACAATTTTGCTGTCATATCGGTGATAATAAATCCCGGAGCAATCGCATTGGCACGGATACCGCGAGAGCCCAGTTCCTGTGCAATAGACTTAGCCAGACCGATCATACCAGCTTTGGATGCAGAGTAGTTACACTGACCTGCATTGCCATGTACACCTACAACAGAAGCCATGTTGATGATGCTTCCGCTCTTCTGACGCATCATGATCGGAGTACAAGCATGAATGAAGTTGAATGCTGACTTCAGGTTTACACCGATCACAGCATCCCACTGAGCTTCGCTCATACGCATCATCAGACCATCTTTCGTAATTCCTGCGTTGTTCACCAGAATATCTACAGAACCGAAGTCTGCATGGATCTGCTCAACAACCTTGGCAGTATCTTCGAAGCTGGCAGCGTTAGAAGCATAACCTTTTACCTTCACGCCCAGTGCAGCGATTTCTTTCTCTGTATTCTGGCCATTTTCGTCAATCACCAAGTCAGTAAATGCGATATTCGCGCCTTCAGCAGCGAACTTCATTGCAATAGCCTTACCGATACCACGTGCAGCACCGGTTACAATGGCTGTCTTTCCTGTTAATAATCCCATAATCTTTATTTTTAATGATAATTACAAGTTCTTTTTCGTACATCCCAAGGCACCATAAACGATCTTTGCGACATAGCGCCAGCCTGTTTCGTCATCCAGGTCTTCGCCTATTTGCCCACGGATATAGGGAACTTCAATTCCCTTGATGCAATAGTGCAGAATGTCTGCCGTGATATCCACATTATCAATGTCAAAATAGCCCTGCATCTTTCCCTCTTCCAGAATACGGCGAAACAAAACTATTTCATTCTGGTCAAAGTGTTTTCGTACAGCCTCTACCCTCCAGATATCTCTGAAAAAGCTGGCACGCAAGGTTCCGTTCCGATATACCACCATCTTAATGGTGTCCAGATGAGTCATGATCAGTTCAAGTATCTTCTTGTCAGGCGACATAGTCTTCCCTGCAGCCTCCTTCAAGCGATCAGACAACATTTCCAGTTCAGACTCAACCACAGCCATATAAATCTGTTCCTTACTCTTAAAGTACGTGTACAAAGTCCGCCTTCCTTTCCGGGAAGCCACGGCTATATCATTCATCGTTGTATCCTCCACGCCTTTCTTCGCAAACAACTGACGGGCTACATCTACCAGCTTAGCTCGGGTCTTTTGTACTGTCATGCTCCTCCTCTCCTATTGCACACCTAAATAAAATTTGAGCAAAAGTACACTTTTTCTTCCGACTACACAAATAAATAAACATATTTCACCGCTTTCCCTTTCCGTAACCTCATGCAAAGACTGTGAGCACCTCTTTTTTACTCAGTAACAGATACATTCCGACCTTTTCTGATGTGTTTTTACATATTTTATCACTAAAAGACTTGTTTTTCCCAATTTATGTCCGTACCTTTGCACTGCAATTAAGAAAAAAACATCGCGGAGTGGAGCAGTTGGTAGCTCGTTGGGCTCATAACCCAAAGGTCGTCTGTTCGAGTCAGGCCTCCGCAACTAACTAAAAAACGAAACATCGCGGAGTGGAGCAGTTGGTAGCTCGTTGGGCTCATAACCCAAAGGTCGTCTGTTCGAGTCAGGCCTCCGCAACTTATCAAACCTTTCGCAGCTTCAGCGGAAGGTTTTTTCTTTATATTTCCCCTTTTCCGAAATCCCCTTAACAATGGTTCAAAATCGACCGCACGATTGTCCGGTATCGAGTAGTACGATGCAGCCTCATCGTGCGGTCGATTCGGCCGCAACGACCGCACGTTTCCGGAGCATCTTCCAGACACCTCCAGCAGGCTCTCAGCAAAGCTCAAAAGTATACAAGAAACACCTCAGCACTTCCAACAAAAGAATCCAATGAACAAAAGAAAAGAATCCAAAACTCCGGCATACAGAAAAAGAAGTGTATAAAAACAAAAAATTCCGCATCTTGGCGGAATTCTACGTGGGCGTTGACGGATTCGAACCGCCGACCCTCTGCTTGTAAGGCAGATGCTCTGAACCAGCTGAGCTAAACGCCCGAAAGGGAATATTTGATCAATTCTTTTTCTAGTTGTGGGCGTTGACGGATTCGAACCGCCGACCCTCTGCTTGTAAGGCAGATGCTCTGAACCAGCTGAGCTAAACGCCCGAAAAGGGAAATTTGATCAATACTTTTTGGCTGTGGGCGTTGACGGATTCGAACCGCCGACCCTCTGCTTGTAAGGCAGATGCTCTGAACCAGCTGAGCTAAACGCCCAAAAAGCATTCGGCAGGAGAAATAAGAACCTTCGGTGGGCGTTGACGGATTCGAACCGCCGACCCTCTGCTTGTAAGGCAGATGCTCTGAACCAGCTGAGCTAAACGCCCGAGGTTTCTTTCTCAATTGCGGATGCAAAGGTAGAGGTTTATTTTGAAACTACAAACATTTAAGAGTCTTTTTTTCAAAAAAAAATGCGATTATGCGCTATAAATCGCCTTCTACCTTGCCTTCACGCACTCTTCAGGCCGAAAGAGAATGCTTTTTTATTTCTTAAACTTGGACAATGCATTGAACAAGCTGTTGCTTTTTTTCACGGTATGCGCCTTTACCCATGCATCGGGAGCACCGATTTCAGGGAAATCCAGCATTAATACCACGTTTTCCTTGCTGCTATCGTTCAACCAGTCACTCCAGTACTTCGGATTATCTTGTTTGGCAAAGCCTTCCGGACGGTCAAGAAATTCCTTCACTCCAGCCTTAGCCTTGTCAATATCCACTTTCTTAGTCTGCTGCAAATCGGCCACAGCTTCATTCAGCAGGGTGAACACCTTGTAGCGTTCTTCCCGATTTACTCCCGGAGTATTGAAGTTATAAATCACCGGATGATCGCCGGGATATTTTGTCCAGCCACCGATAAAATGAATATTCTTATATTTTTCCACTGCCTCCTTACACAAAGCCTTGAAAACTTCATGCTGGGTTTCACCGATCTTGGAAGTGTTTTCCAGTACCAGATTGACAGCACAATCGCCTTTCTGGTTCAGATAGTCCAATACCGTATAGGCATCCACTTCGGTAAATTCCACTTCACCATGCGCAAAATAAGGCTTTCCGTCAATGAAGCGGATACGCAAGTCAAAGAAACGGACACCAAAATCATATTGTTCTGTATACGTCATGCTCTGGCATTTGGCGAACGGCCACATAGCCAGCATCTGAGTCGTACGAGGCTTCATGTAAGTCATTGAATTGTGTGTACCCAATTTTCTCTTGGAATAATCCTGAGCCTGCAAGCCTAATGCCATCAGCAACATGCAGGCCATAAAAACATACTTCAGTTTCATGTTGTATTCTTCCTTCTTATTAATATAGAGTTTATCTGTTTAGTCGTTCATCCATGCCGGAATGTAACGCAGCTGCAAGTATTGTTCGCCAGGCTGAATATAACCGCCTTCCAGCAATGCCTTGGGCACCCGATACACTTCCAGCCGTTTACGCAAATAAGACTGGACGCGCAAGGGCGGTTTCTTGACATATTCCAGCACGGAGATCTTGCCGGAATGATGAATATAAGCCTTCACCTTGACGGTACGGGCCGAAGAAAAAGAACGGTTCCGGTCACAGTCAACCCATGCAATAGCCGTTGCCTTAGGAACAGAGTCCTCAACTTCCTCCATATCGCCCCACAGCGGAGAGTCGGCCGAATCACCTTTCTCCCCCGTGCAGCCGGAAAGCAAGCCTGACAAAAGCAACAGCCATCCGGCACATACAGCCAATACTCGTTTCATACGCATTACACTCCCGGCATACACCCTTTATTCTGCAGAAAAGCGTTTTTGCTGTTCTTCAATCAGAGCCGCATCGTTGAAGTAATCAATCTTCATGGCCTGACGTACTTCGCTCATGGTCTGTGCAGCCATTTCACGGGCAGCCTCACAGCCTTTCTTCAACATTTCATATACACCCGGGATATCTTTCTCAAACTCACGGCGACGTTCGCGGATCGGAGTCAGTTCTTCCTGCATGATAGCTGCCAGGAATTTCTTGACTTTCATATCGCCCAGACCGCCGCGGGTATAATGAGCTTTCAGTTCGTCCAAGTTCGGATACTCCGGCAAATAACGTTCGAAGTGTTCCGGACGGCAGAATGCATCCAGGTAAGAGAATACACAGTTGCCTTCCAGTTTACCCGGATCGGAAACCTTGATATGGGTCGGATCCGTATACATACTGCGTACTTTCTTTTCCACTTCATCTGCCGGATCTGACAAATAAATACAGTTACCCAGCGACTTGCTCATCTTGGCCTTGCCGTCAGTACCCGGCAGACGCAGGCAGGCTGCATTGTCAGGCAACAGAATTTCGGGTTCCACCAATGTTTCACCGTAAATATAGTTGAAGCGGCGTACGATCTCACGGGCCTGTTCAATCATCGGTTCCTGATCTTCACCGGCCGGAACTGTCGTAGCCTTAAAAGCAGCAATGTCAGCAGCCTGGCTGATCGGATAAGTAAAGAAACCGACCGGAATACTTGTTTCGAAATTACGCATCTGTATTTCAGTCTTCACCGTCGGATTACGCTGCAGGCGGGATACTGTAACCAGGTCCATAAAATAGAAGCTCAGTTCATAGAGTTCCGGAATCTGAGACTGGATGAAAATAGTGGACTTTGTCGGATCCAGTCCGGCAGCCAGATAGTCAAGAGCAACTTCGATCACGTTCTGACGCACCTTTTCAGGGTTTTCAATATTGTCCGTCAATGCCTGTCCGTCTGCCTCAAATACAAAAATACGATCATAAAGGCCAGAGTTCTGAAGCTCCACACGACGGCGCAAAGAACCTACATAATGTCCGATATGCAGTTTTCCGGTGGGACGATCACCGGTAAGGATAATCTTTTCTTTCTTCATAGTTAAAAATGTTTTCTTTGAAATTGTGGCAAAGATAAATAAATCCTTTGTTTTCTTCAAAAATAAATCGTTTCTTTGCATAGTATGTAAAGATAACCTTTGAACGACTGTTATAAATCAACCCGACAGATATGAAAAAAGAATTAAAGAAAGTCCTGGTCTTAGGTTCAGGCGCATTAAAAATCGGACAAGCCGGAGAATTTGACTATTCAGGCTCACAAGCGCTGAAAGCCCTGCGTGAAGAAGGCATACGCTCTGTGCTGGTCAATCCTAACATCGCGACTATCCAGACTTCGGAAGGAATAGCCGATCAAGTCTACTTCCAGCCTGTCACTCCTTACTTCGTGACGGAAATCATCAAGAAAGAACGCCCCGACGGAATCCTGCTGGCTTTTGGCGGACAGACGGCGCTGAACTGTGGTACGGAACTCTATCAGAAAGGCATCCTTCAAGAATATGGCGTACAGGTACTGGGAACTTCGGTAGAAGCCATCATGTACACGGAAGACCGTGACCTTTTCGTCAAGAAACTGGACGAAATCCAACTGAAGACTCCCGTCAGTCAGGCTGTAGAAAATATGCAGGATGCCCTGGCCGCTGCAAGACGAATCGGCTATCCCGTAATGATCCGTTCTGCTTATGCTCTGGGCGGATTGGGAAGCGGTATTTGCCCGAATGAAGAGAAGTTCATCGAACTGGCAGAAAGCGCATTCACCTTCTCTCCGCAGATCCTTGTGGAAGAATCACTCAAAGGATGGAAGGAAATCGAATTTGAGGTTATCCGTGATGCAAACGATCATTGCTTCACCGTTGCCAGCATGGAAAACTTCGACCCGCTGGGTATTCATACAGGAGAATCCATCGTTGTCGCTCCTACCTGCTCACTGACCGAAGAGCAAGTCACCATGCTTCAGCAATTGTCTATCCAGTGCATCCGTCACCTGGGCATCGTAGGCGAATGTAACATTCAGTATGCATTCAATGCAGAAACCAACGACTACCGTATCATTGAAGTCAATGCCCGTCTGAGTCGTTCTTCGGCACTGGCATCAAAAGCAACCGGATATCCGCTGGCTTTCGTGGCAGCCAAGATCGCACTGGGCTATACCCTCGATGAAATCGGCGAAATGGGTACACCCAACTCTGCATACGTCGCTCCTCAGCTGGACTATATGATCTGTAAGATTCCCCGCTGGGACCTGACAAAATTTGCCGGAGTTTCCCGCCGTATCGGTTCCAGCATGAAATCTGTTGGAGAAATCATGTCCATCGGACGAAGCTTCGAAGAAATTATCCAGAAAGGCCTCCGCATGATCGGTCAGGGTATGCACGGCTTTGTCGGAAACGATCATACACGCTTTGAAAACCTTGATGACGAACTGGCCAACCCGACAGATCTCCGCATCTTTGCAATTGCACAGGCACTGGAAGAAGGATATACCATCGAACGGATCTATGAACTGACCAAGATCGACCCGTGGTTTATCGGAAAATTAAAGAATATTGTTGACTTCAAGGCCTTGTTGCTGACATTCAATACTCTGGAGGACGTTCCTGCCGAGACTTTACGCAAAGCCAAGGAACTTGGATTCTCTGACTTCCAGATTGCCCGCTTCGTACTAAAACCCGAAGGCGGAAACATGGAAAAAGAAAATCTGAAGGTACGCGAATACCGTAAGAAACTGGGAATCCTGCCGGCTGTAAAACGCATCAATACCGTTGCATCCGAACACCCGGAACTGACCAACTACCTTTACATGACGTATGCCATTGAAGGCTACGACGTAAACTATTACAAGAACGAAAAATCCGTTATTGTACTGGGTTCCGGTGCATACCGTATCGGTTCTTCCGTAGAATTCGACTGGTGTTCTGTCAATGCAATCCAGACTGCCCGCAAGCTGGGATACAAGTCCATCATGATCAACTACAATCCGGAAACAGTTTCTACTGACTACGACATGTGTGACCGCCTCTACTTCGACGAGCTGTCATTCGAACGCGTACTGGATGTCATTGATCTGGAACAGCCGCGCGGTGTAATCGTATCCGTCGGCGGACAGATTCCGAACAACCTGGCCATGAAACTGCACCGTCAGTCCGTACCTATCCTGGGTACATCACCCATCTCCATCGACCGTGCCGAAAACCGCAACAAGTTCTCTGCGATGCTCGACCAGCTGGGTATCGACCAGCCAGCCTGGCAGGAACTGACAAGTCTGGATGATGTCAAGGACTTTGTCAAGAAAGTCGGTTATCCCGTACTGGTACGCCCGTCATATGTATTGTCCGGCGCAGCCATGAATGTCTGCTACGATGAAGAAGAACTGGAACGCTTCCTGCAAATGGCCAGCGAAGTATCTAAGGAATATCCGGTAGTCGTATCTCAGTTCATGCAGAACACCAAGGAAATAGAATTCGACGCAGTGGCACAAAACGGTGAAATCGTTGAATATGCCATCTCCGAACATATCGAATATGCCGGCGTACATTCCGGTGATGCTACTCTGGTATTCCCGGCTCAGCAGATCTACTTCTCTACAGCACGGCAGATCAAGAAAATCAGCCGTCAGATCGCCAAAGAGCTGAACATCTCCGGACCGTTCAATATCCAGTATCTGGCACGCAAGAACGAAGTGAAGGTTATCGAATGTAACCTGCGTGCATCCCGCAGCTTCCCGTTCGTATCAAAAGTATTGAAACGCAACTTCATCGAAACGGCAACCCGCATCATGCTTGATGCTCCTTACACCAAACCGGACAAATCAGCCTTTGATGTCGACTGGATCGGTGTAAAGGCTTCGCAGTTCTCTTTTGCACGTCTGCAGAACGCTGACCCTGTATTGGGCGTAGATATGTCCTCTACCGGGGAAGTCGGATGTCTGGGCGACGACTTCAACGAAGCTTTGCTGAATGCATTGATTGCTACCGGTTACAAGATTCCGAAGAAAGCTGTCATGTTCTCTTCCGGAGCAACTAAATCTAAAGTTGACTTGCTGGACGCCAGCCAGGAACTGAGCCGGAAAGGATACACCATCTATGCAACGGCAGGAACAGCTACCTTCCTCAATGCACATGGCATCCCGACAACACCGGTCTTCTGGCCCGATGAACGTCCCAATGCAGAAAACAATGTCATGAAAATGATTGCAGAACATAAATTCGACCTGATCGTCAACATTCCGAAGAACCACAGCAAACGTGAATTGACGAACGGTTACCGCATCCGTCGTGGAGCAATCGATCATAACATTCCGCTGATGACCAATGCCCGTCTGGCCAAAGCCTTCATCGAAGCTTTCTGCCAGATGGATCAGGAAGACATTCAGATCAAGAGCTGGCAGGAATATAAATAATCTGTCAGTCCCTGCATAAAAAAAGGATATTCGGTTCCGGTACTTCATATACCACCGAATATCCTTTTTCTTTTTATACCTCCGGTTCCCTTATTCTTCCGGCGTATTCAGTTTGCGCTTCACTACCGCCGGATTGCCGACAGCCAGCGAATCGGAAGGAACATCTCTGGTCACGACACTGCCCGCCCCGATAATGCAGCGGTCACCGATCGTCACTCCGGGAAGAATGATCGCTCCTCCCCCAATCCAGCAGTCCTTTCCAATCGTTACCGGATAAGAATATTCTTTCGACTCCCGCCGTTCCCGATAATCAAGCGGATGATGCGGCGTATAAATCTGCACATTGGGAGCAATCAACGTATAATCGCCTATTGTAATGCAGGCACCGTCCAGAAAGGTACATCCGGCGTTGATATAGACATGTTCTCCCAGCCGGATCCCATGTCCGTGGTCACAATGAAAAGGAGGAACCACAACCGTTGTTGAAGGAATACCGGGAATCAGCTGTTCCAGAACGGAACGATAGTCGGCATCGTAGGTGGACATTGTACGGAACCTGGCCAGAAGAGTCTTGCAATGCCGGAAGCTTTCCTGCACTTCGGGGGCAGTGAAATCAGCCAGCAGCCCGTTCCGCATTTTCTCGATCTCATTCATACGCTCACTCTCCATTCAGCTTTATTTCAGAGCCTTCTCGATGGCTTTCAGCAATTGCTGGAACTCTTCCGGGGAATATCCGGAAGCACTGTAAACCAGCTTGCCTTCCTTGTCAAACAAATAAGCACGGGGAATACTCTGGTCTGCAAAAAGAGAAAAGACTTCCCGCTTGGGATCCGGATACAGCGGGAACGTAAACTTCTTCCGCTCATTATACTTTTTCAGATCAGCATCCGTGTGCTCACGACCGATCACCAGCAGGCGAAAATCCTTATTTCCCTTATAACTCGGATAAAGCGTTTTCTCCACCTCGGCCAGTTCTTTCTGGCAAGGGCCGCACCAGGTTGCAAACAGACTGACCAGAACAACCTTTCCTTTCAGGTCGGCAGGCGTTACTTTTCCATACACTTCTGAATTCAACGTAAACTGAGGCAGCGGATCTCCGAGCTTCAGCTTGCTTTCACTGGTCTGGGCATTCACATTCATTCCCATCCACAATACGGCCATCATCAGGCCAACAATTCTCATAATCTTCTTCATCGGAATCAAAAATCAAAATGAAACATGTAATACTCTTGAGAACAAATATACGTGTTTTCTAAACAAAAATCCTTCCAGGAATGTATCTTTGTAGAGAGTTTTAACAAAAACAACTACCGACTATGATGATTTATATTTCATGTGCCAAGACCATGACCGCACGAAGCAAGCAGCAGGTTCCCTTTACCACGACCCCAGCTTTCGAGGCCGATGCCCGACAGAATGCCATGCACATGGCCCAGTTCAGTGCCGAAGAACTTGCCCGAATGTTACGGATCAATTCCAGACTGGCCGCAGAGAATCGTCTGAGATACCAGGACTTCCTGTCGCCCGACAATCAGGCCTTGCCTGCCCTGCTCTCATATACCGGTATTGTCTTCAAACGGATTGCCCCGAAAGATTTCACAAAGGATGATCTGGAATATGCACAGCAGCATTTGCTTATCAGCTCTTTCCTGTATGGATTGCTGCGCCCGCTAGATCTCATCAAGAATTACCGGCTGGAAGGTGATGTCCGCCTCAGCGAAAACAATAACGAAACCATGTTCAATTTCTGGAAGCCGAGACTGACCGATTATTTCATCGCGCAGATCAAACAGCAGGGTGGACTCCTCATAAACCTGGCCAGCAGCGAAATGAAAGATCTCGTTGACTGGGGGAAAGTTACTCGGGAAGTAAAAGTGATCACGCCGGAGTTCCAGGTATACAAAAACGGAAAGCCGGCAACTGTCGTCATCTATACCAAGATGTGCCGGGGAGAAATGACCCGCTTTATCCTGAAGAACCGCCTGGAAGATGCCGAAAGTCTTAAAAGTTTCTCCTGGGAAGGCTTCAATTACAATCCCCGGCTAAGCACAGATACTCAGATGGTCTTTACAATGGAATAATATTGTCACTCCAGTCCGATGCTTTAAAGGCAAAGGCGTGAAGGAAACAGTCTGAAAAAAGCCCGCGGGCTTTTAAAAAAAAAGGTTTCGGCGTTTTACATAAAATGTTTCGTTCTTTTATGCAAAACGCCGAAGCCTTTTTTCCTGATTATTTAAACAACTTTTCCAGATCTTCTTCTTTCAATACGGAAAGAACCGTCTTACCATCCGGTGTATAATTAGGAGTTGCAACTGCAAAAAGGCCGTCTACCAGATTGTTCATTTCTTCATTGGTAAGAACCTGTCCCGGAACAATTGCCGCAGCCTTAGCCAACGACAAAGCCAGCAGACTTTGCACTTCCTCTTTCACCTTACATCCTTTCTCAAGGGCGGTCTGCACCATATTAGTCACCAGCGTTTCAGGATTCAGTCCCTCAATGCCGGAAGGAATGCCATTAATTGCATAAGTACCACCTCCCAGGCTGCTCAAATCAAAGCCCAGGGCTTTCAGATCCTCCATAATCTCTTCAAGAACGGGAACTTCGGCCGGAGAAAAATGCACCATATCCGGGAACAGCATGCGCTGGGAAATACTCTGACGTTTATCTATCTGTGCCATATACTGATCGTAAAGGATACGAATGTGTGCCCGCTGCTGGTCAATGATCATCAGGCCGGACTTCACGGACGTCAGAATATAACTTCCCTTATACTGATAATGCTGGGCAACTTTTTCCACCACACTTTCCTTGGGCAACGCATCATAAAGCGTCGGTTCCCCGGGCATTGATGCGGAAGCATCTTCCACATATCCTTCTTCGGGCGCCAGTGCTCCTTCCTGTCCTTCCGGTTCACGTCCCTTCTCCAGTCCATGAAAAAGAGGTTCCCAGCTCGTTGCCGGCTTTTTAGGAGCATAAGCAGAAGAAGGTGTGTAAGAAGCCGACGAATAAGACGAAGGAGGCAGTGGAGACATGTCAAACGGATTATAGGAAGGATCATACGAAGTCTTGGGCGGTTGTACCACCGAATAAGGTGAAGCCTCAAAAGCCGGTATGTCCGGCATTCCTTCCGTATCAAAGTCTATAGAGGGAACTGCATTGAAACGTCCGAGCGTTTCTTTCACTGCCGCAGAAAGAATCTGCCAGATGGCCTGCTCGTTCTCAAACTTTATTTCCGTTTTCGTCGGATGAATATTTACATCAATATTAGCCGGATCGACATCAAAATAGATAAAATAAGAAACCTGTTCGCCTGCCGGAATCAGATTCTCGTAAGCATCAGCAACCGCTTTATGGAAATAAGGATGACGCATATAACGTCCGTTCACGAAGAAAAATTGACGTGCCCCCTTCTTCCGGGCAGTTTCCGGCTTGCCGATAAATCCATGAATCTTGACCATCGTCGTATCAATATCCAGTGACAGAAGTTCCTGATTCAGTTTCTTGCCAAATACTCCCATGATACGTTGTCTGAGCTGAATGGCCGGAAGATTCAGGATCTCCGTATCATTGTGATGCAACGTAAAGGTGACTTCCGGATTAACCAATGCAATCCGTTCGAATTCGGCCAGAATATTACTCAGTTCCGTCTGGTTGGATTTCAAGAATTTCCGGCGGGCAGGAACATTAAAAAACAAATTGCGGACTATAAAGTTACTTCCCTGAGGGCAGGCTACGGCCTCCTGGCTTTCAACTTTCGATCCGGAGATGATGATAGAAGTTCCCAACTGTTCACCAGCCTGACAAGTCCGCAGTTCTACCTGGGCTACGGCAGCAATGGACGCAAGCGCCTCTCCCCGAAAGCCCATTGTATGCAAAGCAAACAAGTCAGAAGCTTCCCGGATTTTCGAAGTCGCATGACGTTCAAAAGCCAGCCGGGCATCTGTTTCAGACATTCCTTTTCCGTCATCTATTACTTGAATGCTGGTTTTGCCCGCATCCGTCACAGATACATCAATATGCTTTGCTCCCGCATCTATTGCATTCTCCACAAGCTCTTTTATCACGGAAGCAGGACGCTGTATGACTTCGCCCGCCGCAATCTGATTAGCTACAGAATCGGGCAATAAACGGATTATATCACTCATTTCCCCTTTATTTAAAACGTAAATTCTCCTGTTACCAGATAATGCAGAATATAAGCCAGTACAGCTATGGCCACAAACAAGGTTGCATAGGTCAACGGCTTCCGGCCGCTTTCCTTCCGGCGTTTCAGATAAGTCGTACTTTCTACAAACTTGCCACGGATATCTTCTGGAGAAAATTCCTTCGGAGGAAGCATTCCCAGTTCACGTTTGGCAGTTTCTTCAATCTTCTGCAATTTCTCCTTCCGCTCATCCACATAGATATACTCGTGATGATACGAACGCGGCTTTCTCATTGTAAACATTCCCATAACTACTCCTCCTTTTTATTAAACAAATGCTGATTCGGCAACTCAACAGGACCTCGGACATTCTTCTTCAGCTGATCCTCGGCTTTCTTACTTCTCCAGTTGAATATATCTTCCTTATTTATTGGACGAAGATAGTCGAACCAGACGAAATTTGCAAGTTTTTTCTTATCTGCCGGTATTTGTGTCATCGGATAAAGAGTTCCTGTCGATTTAGGCTTCATCACCATCCGCTCCAGTTTCTGATCCTTCAGATACAAATCCAGATTACTTGTTTCGGAAACGTTCATGCCGATCAGTGTACTTGTCTGAATCCATCGGATAATAGACCACTCTTACAGATCCGATTACTTCCACCTTCCGCATCTGCTTATCCTTAAAGTAAGCTTTCATTTCCTTGCCACTCACCTGATTGTATAAGGTCGAATCAATCTGTTCCACGGATAAAGCCTGATTAATCACATGAGCCCAGTCAATGGTACTGTCATTCATATAAATATTGATCTGCTCGCCCAGCAACTGCTGGTTCTTCTGCCACAAAACAGGATCCTTATACATGGTCAGACAAGTATCTACCGTTGAAAATACCAAAGAGTCTGCCACTCCCTGTACATCCTGACGATAGAAACGTACTTTATGAAAAGCTTTCATTTCCCGATACATGGAATCCGTATTCTGATAAAAAGTCTGCATCATCAGAGTATCGGCATGAAGAAACAAGCTGTCTCCCTGTGAATAATCAATGGCAACTGCCCGCCGGGTAGCAAATGCATAATCGTTCTTTTCATCATAATACCCATAATCTCCCGTCATCATGTTCCGATTGACCGTATCGGTCATCACCATGTTATGAAAGGCTTTGCCGATCCCCAGATTACGATCATAAAACAACGTATCGCCCGTCAACTGCTTACCTTCATTGATCAAAACGGAGCGGTCATACAGGTCGGCCTGTCCCGTCTGTGTGTTATAGATTCCCCGTTCCGAATAAATATGATTATTGTCGCTCCAGATATCAGAAGGGCCGACAATATTAGCAATCTTGGTAGCAGTATTGTATCCTAACGTATCTGATGTCAAGGTAAATTTCGGATTGACCAGCTTCACATTGTAGTTGAATACAGACTGTTTGGTAGCCGGACTATACTCTCCCCACTCTGAGGTAAGTACATTCTGTTCGTCCATCAAAGTTCCGCCGTCAAAAAAGTAGCCCAGATTATATACACGGTCATAGTTCAAGCTATCTGTCAGCAAAGTCGTCGTACGATTTTCCATACGGACATTCATTCTCATCTGTGCAATCTGGCTCATCCCGTCATAAAACAAACGGTCACCATACAGAAAGAGCGTATCTCCCTGCTCCATGCGAACATGACTGAATGCCTCAAATGAATTCATCTGATTGTAAAAATATGCACTGTCACAATACATGTATGTACTTGTCATGACGGAAAACTACATTTCCAACAACAACCTGTGCATCGGGCACACGTGCATCCTTTCTTAAAAGATCTGCATGCAAAAGATAAACTTTACTCTTTTGACCATCCTGTTTGGCAGAAGTTCCTGTCTGCGGTTTCTGTGCTAACAGGCAAAAGGCGAACAGGCACAGGATACTTACAACAAGTACCCTATGCCTGCTCAGGGATTTATTTCTTTGATTCTTTTCCGACATATATCTTAATTCTTAATCCATCCCGGATACTTGAAATCACATTTCACCCATTCCGGATTGATACGGACATACGTTTTCTTTTGTTTTTCAACAATCCACTTTTGCAGCTTTTCCTCACTACGCTTAGCGGTCACAATGCTCTTCAGCCGCTGATAGTCTTCCGTAATGGTTGCTTTATGTCCGTCAATACGATTCTTCAATTTAACAATGGCACACACCTCTTTACCCTTGCTGGTAGTCATTGTGAAAGGCTGTGAAACTTCACCGATCTGCAAACCATCTACCACCTTCGCAACATCCTGAGAAATCAGACTGGAAAGCTGTCCCATTTCAAAGCGGGCAGTTCCGGTCTGCGGGTTAGCCAGCAAGCCGTGGTTATTACGAGTCTCCTTATCCTGTGATACCCAAGTGGCAGCATCGTCAAAACTTACCTTGCCTTTACGGATATCATTAGCCAAGGTATCAAGTTTGGCCAAAGCCTCATCTATTTCTTTCTGGTCAATTCTCGGTTTCAACAAAATGTGGCGATAGCTGACACGGTCTCCGCGCTTTTCAATCAACTGGGCAATATGAAAACCGAATTCTGTTTCAAAAACTTTAGAGATCTTCTTGGTATCGGTCAGGTTGAAGACAACATTCGCAAATTCAGGAACCAACTGGCCACGTCCCATGAATCCATATTCACCGCCCTGACGTGCAGATCCCGGATCTTCAGAATACATACGGGCCAATGTAGAGAAGGTAGTTTCTCCTTTATTGATACGGTCTGTAAACTCACGCAACTCAGATTTGATACGTTCCTTTTCTTCTTCCGTCACTTTCGGTTCAAGTGTAATGATCTGCACTTCTACCTGCGGAAGGATATAGGGAATACTGTCAGCCGGCAACTTGCTGAAATAATTACGGACCTCGGCCGGAGTCAATTTAATATCACCTACTATTTTACGCTGCATTTCCTGAACGATCTGCTTGTTACGCATGTTTTCGCGCAGCATTTCGCGAATCTGTGTAGAGGTTTTATTATAGTATTCCTCCATTTTTTCCTTTGTACCAATCTGTTCAATCAGCCAAGCAGTATAAGTTTCCACCTCCTGAAGAACAGCCTGTTCTGAAACCGTCACACTATCAATCTCAGCCTGATGCAAATACAACTTCTGAATTGCCAGTTCTTCCGGTATCACACAATAAGGATCTCCATCAAAACGACGTCCTTCATACTGAGCCTGCAAACGCTCATCTTCAACATCCGACTTCAAGATAGCCTCATCTCCTACGACCCAGACTACTTCATCGATAACATTATTCTGCGCATGCGAAACGGTACCAACCAGCAATAAAAGCAGACACACGCAAACTCTTGCAAAATCCAGTTTATTCATTCAACTCAATTATAATAAATTATGTCTTTATCTTCTGAAGCCTCGTTATACAAGTCTTGCTTCACCCGATTGATAAATTCGACGCGCTTCAGATTTATTAATATTTCTTTTATCTCGGTCCGAGCATATTCCAAAGGTAACTGTTCCCCCTCAGGCAGGAAATGCTCAACATGCAAAAAATAGCAAAAGGCTGTATCACGCACTTCTACATTTTTCTTTTTCTCCAGATAGCCAAAATCCGTATCCAATTCTTTCAAAGGTATCTTGGCAGCCAGATCTGACACAGGAAGCCAGCGATCATAAAAATAATCATAACTTACTGCATTTCCGATACTGTATTTCAGCAAACGGTCAACAGCATCCTGCGTGTTCTGTTTATACCATGTCCGGACATTGCCCAAATGCGGAGCCTTGACAGGAACCTTTATAAACAATCCCTGCACGTAAGGCTGGGTAGCACGAAACAAGGTCGGATTCTGTTGATAGTATTGCTCTATCTCAGCTTCATCAATACTGTCTCCCAATTGCTGGTTGACCAGTTCTTCCTGATAAGCATGCACAATCAGCGCTTTCCGATAAGAAGCAACCAGCTCCTCCAGTTTCAGATTATCCGGAACATTTCCTTCTGCTTTATGAAACAAAAGTGCATCTTCCACCCATGTGCGGATATAGCGCTCCGCAAACTGAATGCTATCTTGCCCCTTGATTCCTACCGGCATAGCGGCCCGCAGATCTTCCTTATAAAGGAATTCATTCCCCACTTGTACCAGAGGTGTCTTCCCTTTATGATCTACAGTCTGACCGCATCCTCCCAACAAGAGTGCAGTCAAAATGATCAAGAAGATTTTATTCTTTTGTTCCATAAACAATGAATTAGTGAACGAAGATACACTATTAATTAGTTACTTCCATCACAATTAACGGTTTTTAAAACGTCTTGATTAATTTCTACCTTGAATTTACGCTTCAAAGCCAACATTTCGCTTTCTTTTTGAGCCTCACAATAATCAGTCATTACTGCATCCAGAACATCCTGATATTCCTCCGGTCCTTTTTTTAATCGCTTTCCCAATACGAAAGTGTAAGGCAACTCTGCATGCGGAAGATAACTCCCACACTTAAATGCCAGCTTATCTACATACGGATTTTTCCCTATCTGAAACAAACCTGTTTCCAGCTCTGCGTGATAAACAGAATCCTGTATTGCCTCCTGAGACAGGACTTTTTCCCATTCAGACAAAGGAAGTTTTTTCAGTTTCTTTTTAATTTTTGAAGCAGCCTTACGATTCTGACAATGGATCACAGCCCCTTTGAAGTGAGGCAAATCCCATGCATATTCCTCCTTGTGTTCCTTAAAATAGTTTTCCAGTTCACCGGGTTTGGGCTGAATATGTTTGTCTGTTCCCAAACGAGCATCCCACCAGGCAGCCAGCAGTCCGTCACGCCCCCATTGCAAGGTGGACTCAACCAAAGCCGGATAATCTGAACTTCCATTCTTCCAGGCCCGGTACAAATCCTCATTCAACACCGGAACTCCATCCAGACGCCGATCGCAATATGCCTGCAACATCGGATATGTTTCTCTGAAATCCCGTCCATCTTTCCGATCCAGCAAACGGACAATATGCATTCCCACAGGAGAATAAAAAGGACGTGAAACAACACCTTCATCCAGATTTTGCAGACGTTCTGCCAACTCGGGAACCAACCCAACAAGAGGCATCCACATCGTTCCGCTCTTCAATTGAGGCTTTTGTGAGACATAACGTGAAGTCAATTCAGAAAAAGTCACTCCATTCTGCAGTGCCACATACGCGGAATCCATCAGAGACTGAGCCTGATCCTCTTCTGCTTTAGCCGGATGTTGTGACAAAGGCAAAGTGAGAAACTCCATTCTCACCCATGTATTGGTAAGCAAGCGAGATTTTTCTTCTTGATACTGATGCTGAAAGAATGCTTTCATTTCCTGACGCTTCACCAGAACGGGTTTCAGCATTTCTCCGCTCAGCACATGGTATTGCTGCTTGAATTCCGGCAAGGTATCCCATCCCATGCTCAAAGCATCGGCAACTTTCAGCTTAAAAAATAAAAAATGATTGAAATAGCGTTGCGGAGTCTCCCGCGACCGAACCGGAGAACGGCTATAATAGGCCTCCAATTCAGTATCTGTCACTTCTTTTCCGTCAATGCGCATCAAAACCTTTCCGGTTTCAGCCAATGAGGAAACTACGACCAGCAAGGCCAACAAGGAAAGTCCTATTTTTCTCAATACAAACATATATCTAAAAAAATAACGGCACACAAATGCCCCGAATCTGTTGCGGAACAATTGTGTGCCATTGAAATCCGTTTATTGCGGACGGCTATAGTTAGGAGCTTCGCTCGTAATAGCTACATCATGCGGATGGCTTTCCAACACACCGGCATTGGTAATACGTGTAAACTTCGCATTATGAAGTTCCTCAATATTATGAGCACCACAATATCCCATACCAGCACGAAGACCACCTATCAGCTGATAGATTACTTCATACAAGCAGCCTTTATATGGTACGCGGGCTGCAATACCTTCCGGAACCAATTTCTTGACATCAGTTGTTCCACTCTGGAAATAACGGTCTTTAGAACCATTTTCCATAGCTTCCAGAGAACCCATACCACGATATGATTTAAACTTACGTCCGTTGAAGATAATTGTATCACCCGGAGATTCTTCTGTTCCGGCAACCAAAGAACCAATCATTACGCTGTATCCACCAGCAGCCAAAGCCTTAACGACATCACCAGAATAACGCAAGCCACCATCAGCAATCAAAGGAATACCTGTACCTTCCAATGCCTTAGCAACATCATACACTGCTGTCAGCTGGGGAACACCCACACCGGCAACGACACGTGTTGTACAAATAGAACCCGGACCGATACCTACCTTGACAGCATCTGCACCGGCTTCAACCAGCATCTTGGCAGCTTCACCTGTAGCAATATTACCTACAACAATATCAATACCCGGGAATTTCTGTTTTGCTTCCTTCAGCTTTTCGATAACAGACAAAGAATGTCCATGAGCTGTATCAATAACAATGGCATCTGCTCCGGCATTCACCAGGGCTTCCATTCTCTGTAAAGTATCTGCTGTAACACCAACACCTGCCGCTACACGCAAACGTCCTTTAGAGTCCTTACAAGCCATCGGTTTATCTTTAGCCTTTGTAATATCTTTATAAGTGATCAGACCGATCAATTTACCGTCTTTGTCTACTACAGGTAACTTTTCGATTTTATTTTCTTGCAGAATCTTGGAAGCTGTTTCCATATCCGTACCCTGCTCTGTAGTCACAATGTTCTCTTTGGTCATTACCTCATCGATGCGCTTGTTCATATCCTTTTCAAAACGCAAGTCACGATTCGTAACGATACCTACCAGATAGTTTTCATCGTCTACAACAGGAATACCGCCAATTTTATATTCGGACATAATATCCAGAGCATCCTTCACCGTAGAGCCACGCTTAATGGTCACCGGATCATAAATCATACCGTTCTCGGCACGTTTTACAATAGCAACCTGACGAGCCTGCTCCTCGATGGACATATTCTTATGAATAACACCAATACCACCTTCACGTGCAATAGCAATAGCCATCTGCGCTTCGGTTACTGTATCCATAGCGGCTGTCACAAACGGAATGTTCAAAGTAATGTTACGTGAGAATCTGGTCGAGAGTTCGACTGCTTTAGGTAATACCTCAGAATAGGCCGGGATCAACAATACATCATCATAAGTTAATCCGTCCATTACAACTTTATCTGCAATAAATGACATAGGGCTTTATGCTTTAGAATTTATTGCGTGCAAATATAAGCATTTTCTTTCAAAATGCCAGTTGGGTTAACATATTTTCACCGATCGGAAGGGCGATAAAAAAGGTCAACAGCAAACCAGCCTGCTGTTGACCTCTCTCTCCATATCGTTTTTATCAGTTAGCCATTTCAGAAATGAACTTGATTCTTACCAGACGAATTTCTTCTTCGGTATAATCGTCTCCCAGTTCATCCATTGCTTCTTCTATTCCATCAGTAGTTGATTCCTTGAAATAGTCGTAGATATCTTCCAGATGATCTTCATCCATGATTTCATCCAGGAAATAATCAATATTCAGTTTCGTTCCGGAATAAACAATCGCTTCCACTTCATCCAGCAATTCATTGAAGTCAATACCCTTGGCAACGGCAATATCATCCAATGCCACTTTCCGGTCAATGCTTTGAATAATGGAAACTTTCAGTTTTGACTTATTGGCCACCGTACGGACACGAAGATCTTCCGGACGATCAATTTCATTTTCCTCACAATGTTTCTTGATCAGCTCACAGAATTCCTGCCCATAGCGCTTTGCTTTTCCAGCTCCTACGCCCGGAATGTTCTGAAGTTCTTCCAGAGTTACCGGATAAATAGTAGCCATCGCCTCCAATGACGGATCCTGGAAAATAACATAGGGCGGAACATCCAGCTTCTTGGACATTTTCTTACGCAAGTCTTTCAGCATAGAGAACAATGCCGGGTCAACTGCACAAGAAGCGCCACTCCGCAACGGAACTTCTTCAACTTCTTCTTCGTCAAAGTCATTATCCTCTACAATCTTAAAGGATTTGGGCTTCTTCAAGAACTTATGTCCTTCGGGAGTCACCTTCAGCAAGCCATAGTTCTCAACATCTTTGGTCAAGTAGCCTGCGATCAGAGCCTGACGGATAACAGCATTCCATAAGCGCTCCTCTTCTCCCATTCCAGAACCGAACACCTCCAACTCTTCATGCTTATGAGCCAAAACCTCACTGGTCTCGCGTCCCAGAAGCACATCAATTATATAATCTTGTTTAAAGTTTTCTTTCACAGCAATGATTGTTTCAATCACTGCACACAACGAATCCTGAGCCTCCACTTGTTTTTTCGGGTTTAAACAGTTATCACAATTACCACAATTATCTTCTGTATATTCCTCTCCAAAATAATGCAACAAAATCTTTCTGCGACAAACTGATGACTCAGCATAAGCTGCTGTTTCCAGCAACAACTGCTTTCCGATTTCCTGTTCTGACACAGGCTTTCCCTGCATGAATTTTTCAAGTTTCTGCAAGTCTTTATTCGAGTAGAAAGTAATGCATTGTCCTTCTCCTCCGTCACGTCCCGCACGTCCTGTTTCCTGATAATAGCCTTCCAGACTCTTAGGCACATCATAATGGATTACAAAACGTACATCCGGCTTATCAATACCCATACCGAAAGCGATCGTAGCCACAATGACATCAATATCTTCTTTCAGGAATGCGTCCTGATTGGCACTACGTGTGGCTGAATCCATCCCCGCATGATAAGGACGGGCCTTGATACCATTTGCCTGAAGCACTTCAGCCAGTTCTTCCACTTTCTTCCGGCTCAGACAGTAAATAATACCCGACTTTTCTTCATTCTGCCGGATAAACTTGATAATATCACGGTCTACATTGGCCGTCTTGGCACGTACCTCGTAATACAGATTGGGACGATTGAAAGAAGATTTAAACTCAACAGCATCCGTCATACCCAGGTTCTTCTGGATATCCATCTTTACCTTCGGAGTGGCAGTAGCGGTCAAAGCAATAACCGGAGCCTTTCCGATTTCATTGATGATCGGACGGATGCGGCGATATTCAGGACGGAAATCGTGCCCCCACTCAGAAATACAATGAGCCTCGTCCACCGCATAAAAAGAAATCTTCACATGTTTCAAGAATCCCACATTCTCTTCCTTCGTCAACGATTCCGGAGCCACATAAAGCAGCTTGGTCTTTCCGCTAAGGATATCCGACTTAACCTGATCAATGGCCGACTTCGTCAATGAAGAGTTGATGAAATGCGCCACTCCGTCTTCTTCACTGAAGTTACGCATTGCGTCAACCTGATTTTTCATAAGGGCTATCAAAGGGGAAATAACAATTGCCGTTCCTTCCATCAAGAGCGAAGGAAGCTGATAGCATAACGACTTTCCGCCTCCTGTCGGCATCAGAACGAAGGTATCTTTCCCTTCCAACAGGTTACGGATAATAGCTTCTTGGTTTCCCTTGAACGTATCAAAACCAAAATACTTCTTCAATTGTTCCGTCAAATTGATATTTCCCGTCATTGTTCCCTTATTTTAATGGTTCATCTTAGTAAAAATCATCTCACTTAGTCTAACAAAGTTATAAACAACTTTTCATTTTTCACAACTTTTTCGGGAGATATTTTTACCGGAGTCTATATTTCATTTCATTTTTACCTGTCAGGCCATTTGCAGACGAGACAAGTTAGCCTTTTCCATTTGTGACTTTGCATATTCGAGTGTCACGACAAAACTATCCACCTTACGCGAAGGAAGGTCGAACATGACATCCATCATAACGGTCTCCACAATGGATCGCAGACCACGGGCACCGAGTTTATACTCAACCGCCTTATCTACGATATACTCAAACACCTCCGGCTGGAATTCAAGTTTCACGCCATCCATCTCAAACAGTTTCACATACTGCTTGATGATTGAGTTCTTCGGTTCGGTAAGAATATTGCGCAAAGCCTGACGGTCCAACGGATTCAGATAGGTCAGGATCGGAAGACGTCCGATAATTTCCGGAATAAGTCCGAATGACTTCAAGTCCTGAGGAGCAATATACTGCATCAGATTGTTGCGGTCCACTTTTACCGTTTCCTTGGCTGCACTATAACCTACCACGTTCGTATTCAGACGCTGGGCGATCTTCCGTTCGATGCCGTCAAAAGCACCTCCGCAAATAAACAGGATATTTTTGGTATTGACCGGAATAAGCTTCTGCTCCGGATGCTTGCGGCCTCCCTGGGGAGGAACATTGACGATGGAACCTTCCAGCAGCTTCAGCAAACCTTGCTGTACACCTTCCCCGCTGACGTCACGGGTAATGGACGGATTGTCTCCTTTGCGGGCAATTTTGTCGATTTCATCAATGAAGACAATTCCCCGTTCTGCTTCTTCCACATTATAGTCCGCAGCCTGAAGCAGACGTGTCAAGATGCTTTCGATATCTTCCCCCACATATCCGGCCTCGGTAAGAACCGTTGCATCTACGATCGTAAATGGAACATGGAGCAATTTCGCTATGGTACGCGCCAGCAACGTCTTACCGGTACCGGTGCTTCCCACCATGATAATATTTGATTTTTCGATTTCTACGTCATCTTTTGTCACAGGCTGGAGCAAGCGCTTGTAGTGATTGTACACCGCCACAGAAAGATATCGCTTTGCATCATCCTGTCCGATGACATACTGATCCAGAAATTCCTTGATGTCTTTCGGCTTTGGCAGTTCGTTCATATCCAGATCACCGGCTTTCCCTGATTTCTGCTTCATTGCTTCCTGCACAATGTCATAAGCCTGTTCCGAGCAGGAATCGCAGATACATCCGTTCATTCCCGTGATCAGAAATCCGACTTCATCTTCCGAACGGCCGCAAAAGCTGCAGCGTCTTTTGGCTCTGGATTTTGATGATTTATCTTCCAATGTTACAAAATGTTTTTAATTATAATCCGACTCTTTACACTCCCGGTTTGCGTGAAAGCACTTCGTCAATCATACCATACTCTTTTGCTTCCTGAGCAGTCATCCAGTAATCACGGTCTGAATCAGCCCACACCTTATCAAAATCCGTATGTGAATGATCGGCAATGATGGTATAGAGTTCTTTCTTCAACTTCTGGATTTCACGTGCCGTAATCTCAATGTCTGAAGCCTGTCCCTGAGCTCCACCCATCGGCTGATGGATCATCACACGCGAATGTGTCAGCGCAGAGCGTTTGCCTTCTTTTCCGGCAACCAGCAGGACTGCAGCCATGGAAGCAGCCATTCCGGTACAGATGGTAGCCACGTCGCTGCTGATAAACTGCATCGTGTCATAGATACCCAGTCCGGCATAAACAGATCCGCCCGGTGAGTTAATATAAATAGAAATATCCTTTCCAGCATCTACAGAATCCAGATACAGCAGCTGTGCCTGCAAGGTATTTGCCGTATAGTCGTCAATCTGTGTGCCAAGAAAGATAATGCGATCCATCATCAAACGGGAAAACACGTCAAGCTGGGTTACGTTCAGCTGGCGTTCTTCCAGGATATAAGGATTCAGGTAACCGGCCTGTGACTTGATCACATCGTCGAGTACCATACTGCTCATACCCAAATGCTTGGTAGCATATTTTCTAAAATCATCTTTCATGTCCAGTATGTTTATTGTGAATAATGAAGAGAGGCTTCCGACCTCCCGTTTTTCTGCAAGAACAAATGTACAAAACACTTCCGTTTTACAGAGAAACCCGGGTCAAAAGCCCCTCCTTTTTTAATAAGTTTTAGCACTTGCCAAAACTTGTCTTATCTGTCAATTATTGAAACATCTGATTGAATTCTTCAGCAGAAACAGCCTTGTGGTTCAAAGTAACCTGGCCTTTCAAAGTTTCTGACAGCTTGGATTCTACCACACGGTTCAGCAAAGCTTCTACGCTTTCCTGTTTCTTCAACATTTCCTTAGAGTAGTTTTCAAGCAGTTCTTCAGGAACATTGATCATACCGTACTGAGCGAACTGAGCGCGAGTAGCTTCTTTTGCCATGTTGGTCAGATCACCCTGTTCAACCTTGATGTCGTTAGCTGCAACCAGTTTTTCCTTGATCAGGTGCCAGGTCAGTTCTTCCAGGCTCTTTTCGTAGTTTTCAGCAACGAATTCTTCACCTTTTTCCTTGTTGTTGTCCAGCATGATGCGTTTCAGCAGTGCATCCGGGAATTCCAGCTTACCGATCTTGTTGGTCAGGTAAGTACGAACGTCGATCAGGAACTTGTAGTCGCTGTCAGCTTCAAACTGTTTAGCGATAGTTTCCTTGATCTGAGCACGGAATTCTTCTTCGCTGTGTGCCTTGCCTTCGCCCAGAACCTGGTCAAACAGTTCCTGAGTCAGTTCACCCGGGATCATACGAGTGATTTCTTCAATCTGGAAGCTGAAGTTACCTTTGTGGTCAGCAACTTCTTCTTTCTTCAGTTTCAACAGAGAAGCCAGTTCTGCTTCATTGTTGTCGAATGCTACAGAAGGATTGAATACCAGTACGGTATTTGTCTTGGCACCGTTGAAGATAGCTTTCTGTTCGTCGTTCTTCATGTAAACCGGCATCATTACAGCACCTTCTACCTGAACGCCACCTTCTTTGGTATTTCCGTTTTCATCCAGCTCAGCCAGCAGACCTTTCAGCATGTCGTTGTCCTGATAGTCTTCTACTTTTTCATATTTTGCAGTACGCTGAGTGTACATCTTCACCTGCTGGTCAACCATTTCGTCGGTTACGTTGATATCATAGTAGTCTACGCTATCGTTAGCAGACAATTCTACGTTGAATTCCGGAGCCAGTGCGATATTGAAAGAGAATTCAAAGTTTTCTTCGGTTTCGAAGTTCACCTGATTTTCTTTCGGCAGCGGAGTACCCAGCATGTTTACTTTATTTTCACGGATATATTCAAATACCTTTTCCTGCAGGAGCTTGTCGATTTCTTCTGCCAGTACAGACACACCATACTGTTTTTTGATCAGACCTGCAGGTACCATTCCCTTACGGAATCCCGGCATATTCACTTTCTGACGAAGAGTCTTCAGAGCCTTTTCTACTTTTTCCTGATAATCAGCTTTTTCGATCTGGACAGTAAGCACTGCGCTTACGCTGTCTACGTTTTGCAATGAAATATTCATTTCTGGTTTATTTAATTATTACTATATTATTCTTTTTATCCAAAGAGGTTGCAAAATTAGTGTTTAATCTCTCAAATACCAAACTGTTATGCTAAAAAAAGCTAACATCTTGCTAAAATACAGCCTTTCCAATTCCTCACCCCTTTCCGACGGTGAGTTCCGGATATCGTTTATTCCCTGATATCCTTCAACTGGAAATCCTTGCGGCGGAGCACAAAACTATTACTCAAATATTTCTCACGCACAATCTTGTTTTCGGCCAGTTCTTCGGGTGTTCCCTGGAAAAGGATTTTTCCTTCGAACAGCAGATAGGCACGGTCTGTAATGCTCAATGTTTCCTGTACGTTATGGTCAGTAATCAGAATTCCGATGTTTTTGTCCTTCAGTTTCCATACAATATGCTGGATATCTTCTACGGCAATCGGGTCGACTCCGGCAAAAGGTTCGTCGAGCATGATGAATTTCGGGTCAATAGCCAGACAGCGCGCTATTTCCGTACGCCGGCGTTCTCCTCCGGAAAGCTGGTCACCCAGATTCTTGCGCACCTTCTGCAGACGGAACTCTGCGATCAGGCTTTCCAGTTTTTCTTTCTGATATTCGGGAGTGGTATTTGTCAGTTCAAGCACCGAAGCGATATTGTCTTCCACACTCATCTTGCGGAACACAGAAGCTTCCTGCGCCAGATAGCCGATACCATTCTGCGCACGCTTATATACGGGGTAGGACGTAATATCCATATCATTCAGATAGATATGTCCTTCGTTGGGAACGATCAGTCCGGTCGTCATGTAAAACGAAGTCGTCTTTCCCGCTCCGTTCGGGCCGAGAAGTCCCACGATTTCACCCTGCTTCACGTTGATGGAAACATGACTCACAACCGTTCGCTTGCCATATTTCTTGACCAGATTCTCCGTACGAAGCACCATACGTCCGTCGGCTGGAAGCTGAAAAGTCTCTTCCTGATGCTGTTGAATATTTTCTGTCATAACTTTTTCTTCTTAGCTATCGCAAAAGTAGTAAAAAACTTGGGGAATGTGGTCATCCTGCGGATTTTCATCTCATCTTTTATTATAATATAGCCAAAAAGCAGTATTTTTGCGAGAAATTATTCTGAAAAAATATGGTAAGACCAATCTCTACTCTAGGGAAATACTTGATGCTGATGGGACGCGTCTTTGCCCGCCCGGAGCGCATCCGAATGTATTTCAAGCAATACATCAATGAAATGGTGCAGCTGGGTATCAATTCCATTGGTATCGTACTTCTGATCTCTTTCTTCATCGGAGCAGTCATCTGTATCCAAATCAAGCTGAACATCGAAAGTCCCTGGATGCCGCGCTTCGTTGTAGGTTATACAACCCGTGAGATCCTGCTTCTGGAATTTTCATCGTCCATCATGTGTCTGATCCTGGCCGGAAAAGTGGGATCCAACATTGCTTCAGAAATCGGAACGATGCGTGTCACCCAACAGATCGATGCTCTTGAGATCATGGGTATCAACTCTGCTTCTTATCTGATTCTGCCCAAGATTCTCGGACTGATGACCATCATTCCGTTGCTGGTGATATTCAGTATATTCGCCGGAATCATCGGCGCCTTCTGTACCGCCTGGTTCGCCGGGATTATGAATGCGACGGATCTGGAATACGGACTCCAGTACTGCTTTATTGAATGGTACATCTGGTGCAGTTTCATCAAGTCACTGTTCTTTGCCTTCATCATTGCCAGTGTGTCGGCTTATTTCGGCTACACGGTGGAAGGAGGATCCATTGCCGTAGGAAAGGCCAGTACCGACTCGGTTGTATCAAGCAGCGTACTGATCCTGTTTTCCGACTTAATACTTACTCAATTGTTAATGGGATGATACAGATTAATTCTATTTATAAATCATTCGAAGAACGTACGGTGCTGAATGACATCAGCTTTACGTTCGAAAACGGAAAGACGAACCTGATTATCGGACAGAGCGGTTCGGGAAAAACCGTCCTCATGAAATGTCTGGTGGGCCTGCTTACCCCCGAAAAAGGAGAAGTCCTCTACGACGGACGTAACCTCATCAACATGGGCAAGAAGGAAAAGAAAGCCTTGAGACGCGAAATGGGAATGATCTTTCAGAGCGCAGCCTTGTTCGACTCTCTCTCCGTTCTGGAGAATGTCATGTTTCCGCTTGACATGTTTTCCAACCAGACTTACCGCGAACGTGTCAAACGGGCACAGTTCTGCCTGGATCGCGTAAACCTGATTGACGCACAAAAGAAATATCCCGGAGAAATCAGTGGGGGTATGCAGAAACGTGTTGCCATCGCCAGAGCCATTGCGCTCCAGCCTCAGTATCTGTTCTGCGACGAGCCCAACTCGGGTCTGGATCCGAAGACCTCACTGGTGATTGACGAACTGATACATGACATCACGACTGAGTATAACATGACCACTGTCATCAACACTCACGACATGAACTCCGTATTGGGCATAGGCGACAGCATTCTCTACATCTATCAGGGACACAAAGAATGGGAAGGCAACAAAGATGAAGTGTTCTCCGCAACCAATGAAAAGCTGAACAATTTCATTTTTGCTTCAGACCTGCTCAAGAAAGTCAAAAAAGAAGAAACAAAAGCCGAGCGCTGACAAAGCTTCAAAAACGCCGAGACGTTTTCACGAAAAGCCCGAAGCCTTTCAGAGAAGCCTCAGAAGGTGTCTGGAAGAGGGGCTGGAAACGTGCGGTCGTTGGAGCGGAATCGACCGCACGATGAGCCCGAATCGTACTACTCGATGAGACGGAAACGTGCGGTCGATTTTTCGTATAGTTCCAGACGATTTTCCCGGGGGCAGATTTCCGCTCAGAATAAAAGCCAACAGCCTTGCAGGCGACCTTCTGCATTCAGAAGATTCAACCGGCAAAGCTGTTGGCTTCAGTTTTATGTATCAGCCTCAGGAAGGCTTATTTCTGTCGGATAAAGATGTTGATCGGTGTTCCACACAAATCCCAGCGTTCGCGGATCTTGTTCTCCAGGAAACGTTTGTAAGGCTCCTTCACATACTGAGGAAGGTTCGCAAAGAATACAAACGACGGAATCTGCGTATTCGGCAACTGAGTCACATATTTGATCTTGATATACTTACCCTTGTTTGAAGGAGGCGGATAAGCCTCGATCAGCGGCAGCATTTCTTCATTCAGACGGGCAGTCGGTATGCGTTTTGTTTTGGCCAGATAAACTTCCTTAGCCGTTTCAAGCACCTTGAAAATACGCTGCTTGGTCAGTGCTGAAGCAAAAATGATGGGGAAATCCGTAAACGGAGCAAGACGGTTGCGGATAGCTTCCTCAAAGGTCTTCATCACCTTGGCAGATTTGTCTTCCACCAAATCCCACTTGTTGACAACAACTACAAGTCCTTTCTGGTTGCGCTGTATCAGCGAGAAGATATTCAAGTCCTGTCCTTCCACTCCACGGGTAGCGTCCAGCATCAGGATACATACATCAGAACCTTCAATGGCACGGATGGAACGGATAACGGAATAGTACTCCAGGTCTTCGCTGACTTTGTTCTTCTTACGGATACCTGCCGTATCTACCAGATAGAAATCAAAGCCGAACTTGTCATAGCGCGTATAAATAGAGTCGCGGGTAGTTCCTGCAATATCGGTCACGATGTTGCGCTCTTCTCCGATGAAAGCATTGATAATGGAAGATTTTCCGGCATTCGGACGGCCTACCACGGCAAAGCGGGGAATATCCTCTTCGACGGTTTCTTCCACATTCTTGCGGAATTTACTCAAAACGAGATCCAGCAGATCTCCCGTGCCGCTTCCGCTCATGGCAGAAATACAGAACGGATCTCCCAAGCCCAGTGAATAGAACTCTGCAGCATTATACTGGAGCTCATTGCTGTCGGTCTTGTTGGCTACCAGGATCACCGGTGTCTTTGAACGACGCAGGATGCCGGCAACCTGTGCATCCAGGTCTGTCACTCCATTCATTACATCCACAACAAACAGAATCACATCGGCTTCTTCTACAGCCAGCAATACCTGCTTGCGGATTTCTTCTTCGAATACATCATCCGAGTTGACCACCCATCCTCCGGTATCCACTACGGAAAACTCCTTTCCCAGCCATTCCGACTTTCCGTACTGGCGGTCGCGGGTTGTACCGGCCTGTTCATTCACAATAGCCTGACGCGTTTTGGTCAGACGATTAAACAGTGTCGACTTTCCCACATTGGGACGTCCTACGATTGCTACTAAATTTCCCATATACTTTTATTTCAGTCTAACGGCTGTCACAGCCGAATCATTAATCTAATTGGTAACCAAAATTTTTCAGTTCTTTGTCTGAACTTCTCCAGTCCTTATCCACTTTCACAAAAGTTTCCAGATAAATGGTTTTCTGGAAGAAATGTTCCAACGTCTTGCGGGCTTCGGTCGCTACCTTCTTGAGCGCCTTGCCCTGCTTTCCGATAATAATTCCCTTCTGGGAATCGCGTTCCACATAAATAACAGCATTGATGTGAATGCTCTTGGCCTCTTCCTTAAACTGCTCTACGACAACTTCCACTGCATAAGGGATCTCTTTGTCATAGTACAGCAAAATCTTCTCGCGGATGATTTCCGTCACAAAGAAACGGGCCGGCTTATCGGTCAGCTGATCTTTTCCGAAATAAGGAGGAGAATCCGGAATCAGTTCCCTGATGCGCTTCATGACCGCATCCACATTGAAACGAGCCTTCGCTGAGACGGGTATAATTTCAGCTTTAGGCAGCATTTCATGCCACTGATCCACAAGTTTTACCAGATCTTCCTGATTACTCAGGTCAATCTTGTTGATCAGCAACAAGACTGGTACATCCAAGCGACGCACCTTCTCCATAAACTCCTGGTTTTTATCGGGCTGTTCAATCGTATCCGTAACGTACAACAGTACATCCGCATCCACCAGCGCCGATTCTGAAAAGTTCAGCATAGACTCCTGAAGCTTGTAATTCGGTTTTAAAACTCCCGGAGTATCAGAGAAGACAATCTGCATATCGTCCGTGTTCAGAATACCCATGATACGATGACGAGTTGTCTGCGCCTTGAATGTTGCGATGGAAATACGTTCTCCCACCAGCAAATTCATCAAAGTAGACTTTCCGACATTCGGATTGCCCACAATATTAACAAAGCCAGCTTTATGCATAATCAACTTATTTGTTTACAGACAAAAAAACGCATCGGATTGGGATGCGTTTTCTTGTCTATTTTCATTAATTCTGAAAATTATTTATTACCGTCATATCCCCACTTCACATAAGAGGCTCCCCAGGTAAATCCTGCGCCAAATGCAGTGAAGATAATATTATCGCCTTTTTTCAGCTGCTTCTCATAATCCCACAGACACAACGGAAGTGTACCTGCGCTGGTATTACCATAGCGCTGAATATTAATCATTACCCGATCCAAAGGCACTTCCAGACGAGAAGCAACAGCATCAATGATACGCATATTGGCCTGATGAGGAACAATCCATGCAATATTATCCTTGGTCAGTCCGTTGCGTTCAGCAATCTGTGCTGTCACATCCGACATGTTTGAAACGGCATATTTAAATACGGTTCTTCCTTCCTGATACAAATAGTGCATCTTGTTGTCAACCGTAAAATAAGACGGAGGACATACAGATCCACCTGCTTTCATGTGAAGGAAAGGAAGACCTTTTCCATCAGTTCTTAAAATAGAATCCATGATACCATAATCTTCAGTCGTTGCCTCTACCATACAAGCAGCAGCACCGTCTCCGAAGATCGGGCAAGTTGCACGATCAGAATAATTAACCATCGACGACATCTTGTCGGCACCCACAATAATAATTTTTTTATGTCGGCCAGACTGGATCATGCTTGCAGCTGTCTCCATTGCATAAAGGAAGCCACTGCAGGCTGCCTGCAAATCGAATGCATAAGCATTCTTCAAGCCCAGCTTGTCACACAAGATTGAAGCTGTCGAAGGGAAATGGAAGTCTGGAGTAGTCGTGGCAACAATTACACAATCAATGGAATCAGGATCAGAATCCGTTTTCTGCATCAACTGCTTCGCAGCCTTACGAGCCAAATAAGAAGTACCCAAACCTTCTTCGTTAAGAATACGTCTTTCTTTCACTCCGATACGGGTCATAATCCACTCATCGTTGGTATCAACCATTCTGGACAATTCTTCATTGGTCAGAACATAATCAGGTACATATCCACCGACTCCTGTAATTACAGCATTAATCTTTTCCATCATTTCAGAATTTAATTTGTGCGCGTCCTAATAAAAGAGAAGCCGGAAGAGCCGAAAGCTCTCCGGCTTTAATCTTTTCGACGAACCACACAAAAGTGTTTAACCTAGCGTTTTATTAAAGAGCGGCTTCTTTTTCAATTGCCAACTTGCCTCTGTAATAACCGCAAGCTCCACATACTGTGTGATAAACATGCCATTCACCGCAGTTCGGGCAAATAGCTAAAGTAGGAGCAACTGCTTTGTCATGAGTTCTTCTCTTAGCAGTTCTCGTTTTTGACTGTCTTCTTTTAGGATGTGCCATTTTTCTAAAACTTTATTTAATTATTATCTAATATTTTCTTCAAATCATCCCAGCGCGGATCTGTCTCGCGACTTTCATCCTCTGGTTCTTCTTCCAGATCTGCATCGTCCAGACTTTCTTCTTCTGCAGACGTACACAGATGCTTGTTCAATGTTCCCATCATTGCCTTATTGCATTTTCCGGGAGCGTGTACATGCTTCATAGGCAGACTCAACTCAATAAATTCGTAGATGAACCATGCTACATTGACATAACCGTCTTCTTCCGGAACCACCAGGACATCACCTTCTTCAGAGAAAGACAAGCCCATTTTCACCTTCAGTGTATCATCTGTATTCACAGGTAATTCCAGATCATCCAGGCATCGGTCACACGGAACAATAACAAAGCCTTCCGTATGAAAGTTCAATATAAAGACACCCATGCTCTTTTTGACATTCAGCACAACCTTCAGTTTGCCTCGCTGAATCTCCGGAGCATCAATATCTGCGAAGAACTGATTATCGAGCGTGTATTCATACTGACATGAATCTTCACGCATGTTCTTCAACTCTACCTTATATTTGCTAAGCTTTCCCAATTCGCAATACTATATAAATCGGGCGACAAAGATACAAACAAATATTTATTTTATCTAGGATTTTTCCTTTTTTATTTATTAAAATATCATATAGCCCTATTCAATGCCTTCCCTATTCTTCCCGAAACGAATGAGTTTGAAGATATTTACTCAAAAAGATGACAGATAAAATACCTGTTTAAAATAAATGTATTAATTTTACGCATCCAATCGGCCGATCACCTTATTTAGTATAACGGAGATTAAAAAAGGAACAACAAACTAATCTATATTTCCATGTTAACCCAAATAATTAACGCTCAAATCCTTACCCCGCAGGGCTGGTTGAAAGACGGCTCTGTGCTGATAAGAGATAACAAAATTTTAGAAGTAACCAATTGCGACTTAGCAATTGTAGGTGCCAAACTGATTGATGCCAAAGGAATGTATATCGTTCCGGGAGGTGTGGAAATCCATGTACATGGAGGTGGAGGACGCGACTTTATGGAAGGCTCTGAAGATGCATTCCGCGCCGCTATCCAGGCACACATGCAACACGGAACAACCAGTATCTTCCCGACTTTGTCATCATCTACTATTCCTATGATCCGCGCAGCTGCAGCTACCACTGAAAAGCTGATGAGCGAACCGGACAGCCCGATTCTCGGTCTGCATCTGGAAGGCCATTATTTCAATATGAAGATGGCAGGAGGACAGATGCCGGAGAATATCAAGAATCCTGATCCGGAAGAATATATTCCCTTGTTGGAAGAAACACACTGCATCAAACGTTGGGATGCTGCTCCTGAACTTCCAGGCGCCATGCAGTTTGCCAAATATATCACTTCAAAAGGAGTTTTGGCTTCTGTCGGACACACGCAGGCTGAATATGAAGATATCTATACTGGATATTATGCAGGCTATACTCATGCAACCCATTTCTACAATGCAATGCCGGGATTCCACAAGCGTCGTGAATATAAATACGAAGGAACCGTAGAAAGTATTTATCTGATGGATGACATGACTGTTGAAGTGGTTGCTGACGGTATCCATGTTCCACCGACAATTCTCCGACTTGTTCATAAGATTAAAGGTGTGGAAAAAACAGCTCTTATCACTGATGCTTTGGCTTGTGCAGCCAGCGACAGTAAAGAAGCTTTTGACCCCCGTGTAATCATCGAAGATGGCGTATGTAAACTGGCCGACAGATCGGCTCTGGCTGGAAGTATCGCAACTATGGACCGTCTGATCCGTACAATGGTACAGAAAGCTGAAATTCCATTGGAAGATGCAGTCCGTATGGCTTCTGAGACTCCGGCAAGAATTATGGGAGTATTGGATCGTAAAGGTACTTTGGAAAAAGGAAAAGATGCCGATATCCTGGCACTCGACAGAGACCTTAACGTTAGAGCCGTATGGTCTATGGGTAAACTCGTAGAAGGCACTAACAAACTCTTTTAACAACGTAAAATCTGATTGATATGTTAACGCAAATCATAAACGGCCATATTCTGACTCCTCAGGGATGGCTGAAAGATGGCTCCGTCCTGATTAGTGACGGAAAGATATTGGAAGTTACAAACAGCGATCTGGCTGTAATCGGAGCAACCGTTATCGATGCCAAAGGTATGTACATCGTACCGGGATTCATCAGTATGCACGTACATGGAGGTGGTGGACATGATTTTACAGAAGGAAGCAAAGAAGCCTTTACAAAAGCTGTTTCTGCTCACCTGAAACATGGTGCGACCTCTATATTCCCTACACTGTCATCAAGTACCTTCGACACAATCCGACAGGCTGTCACTACCTGTGAAGAATTGATGCAACAACCGGGCAGCGTAATTCAGGGATTACACATTGAAGGTCCGTACCTGAATCCAAAGATGGCCGGTGCACAATGGGAAGGCCTCCTGAAAGATCCGGATCCGGAAGAATACAAACCTCTTTTGGAAAGTACTCAGTGCATCAAACGCTGGGACATCAGTCCTGAACTTCCAGGAGCACATGAATTTGCTCAATATGCAACTTCACGGGGTATTTTAACTGCTGTAACTCATACTGAAGCTGAATATGATGAGATCAAAGCTGCTTATGCAGCAGCAGGTTTCACTCATGCAGCTCACTTCTACAATGCAATGCCGGGATTCCACAAACGCCGTGAATACAAATACGAAGGAACGGTAGAAAGCGTTTACCTGACAGATGGTATGACCGTAGAAGTAATTGCAGACGGAAGTCATCTTCCTGCAACTATTCTGAAGCTCGTTTACAAGCTGAAAGGTGTAGAGAAAACTTGTCTGGTAACAGATGCTCTTAAATATGCTGCATACCAAGGAGAACCTATCGTAGATCCGCGTTATGTTATTGAAAACGGTGTTTGCAAACTGGCTGATCATTCTTCATTAGCAGGAAGTTTGGCCAGCATGGACACTTTGATTCAGACAATAGTGAAAAAAGCAGGTATTCCACTGGCTGATGCAGTACGTATGGCTTCTGAAACTCCTGCAACAATCATTGGTATCAATGACAAGAAGGGTAGCTTACAGAAAGGTAAAGATGCAGATATCGTTATTCTTGATAATCAGATTAACGTACGTTGCGTCTTCTCTAATGGAGTAATAGTAGAAGATACAAACACTATGATACATTAAGATTTTTCATTTGAGTCTTATTATATCAATCATGGAGACGTGTCAGCGTAAAGAAATTTACAATGACATGTCTCCATTTCTTATATCACCATTTCAACTGCCTAAGCCAGGCCTTTTACAAAGAACAATAAAAAGGTTCTCCCCCATACATCTAACAAAACTAAGCACCAGCTTATGTTCTTTATAAGTACTCACTACTGTCCCGTAAAAGTGGATAATTAGTTCTTTGAAATTATTGAAGTATAGTCAATTACGCGGTTTTTTAAAATGAAACGGACTTGATTTTGCGACTTTGCAGTCTAATACAAATGGCTGCTATGTTCCAAGACAAATACGTATTCTCTCAATTAACCGCTTTTCTGAACAGGACTCAGTTCAACAACTATGTTCGCAAGTATGATGGCAACAGATATGTGAAACATTTCACTTGCTGGAATCAGATGCTCGCGATGATGTTTGGACAACTGAGTAACCGTGAAAGCCTGCGAGACTTAATCGTTGCTTTCGAGGCGCATAGGGCCAAGCAATATCATCTTGGTTTAGGTCGTGAACCGATAGCCAAAACAACTCTTGCGACAGCCAACCAGAACCGTGATTACAGAATCTTCGAAGACTTTGCATTCTATATGATGAAGGAAGCCTGCGAGAAGCGGACGACCAACATCCTTGACATTTCCGGAAAGAAATATGCGTTTGATTCAACAACGATTCCGTTGTGTCTTGCAACATTCCCATGGGCAAAGTTCCGAAGCAAGAAAGGAGGGGTGAAAGCTCATGTCTTATACGACATTGAAGCACAAGTTCCTGCTTTCTATACCGTAACCACTGCTTCAAAGCATGATTCCACAGCAATGTCTTCAATCCATTATGAACCAAATGCTTATTATATATTCGACAGGGCTTATGACTCCTTTAAAGAACTCTATAGGATACATCTTACAGACTCTTTCTTTGTTGTCAGAGCCAAGACAAACTTAAAGTATAAGACAGTCAAATGGAAGCGAAGAATGCCAAAGAACATAATGACAGATGCGGAAGTGAAACTGACCGGATATCTCTCCGAGAAAAAATATCCTGAGTCATTCAGACTCGTCCGATATTACGACGAAGAGGATGACCGTGAGTTCACTTTCTTGATGAATGCAAAACAACTTTCTGCACTGGATGTCGCCAATCTTTATAAGAAAAGATGGTTAATCGAGCTATTCTTCAAATGGCTCAAGCAGCATCTCAAGATAAAGAAATTCCGGGGCACAACAGAGAACGCTGTTCGCATACAAATCAGTGTGGCTATTATCACGTACTGTCTTGTGGCTATTGTCCAACATGATATGAAGTTGAAACGTTCAACCTATGAAGTTTTGCAAATTCTCAGCATATCATTGACTGACAAAACCCACTTGCGTGACCTGTTCGACAAGACTAATTTCAATGATGTCAAAGATCTAAATGATCCCCTGATTCCGGGGCTTTTTGATTAATTGTTTAACTCGTCCCATTTTAACGGGACACTAATGATAAGTACTATAAAGATATACCCATAAGTATTCTTTTCATCCAATAATAACTAATTTTCCGACTCATCCGTTATAGATAGGCCGAGAATAGCTCATAACCAATGGCAATGCTAAGAGCAAAAGAAATACTGACATTTCAATAGACTTCAGCCGCCATCCTTTATCAGACGGAAAAACAGACTTACGATAAATTAATACTAATTTTAAAGAGTGACATTATCCCACGCTATAGCAGATATCTTATGGCTGATATCTTCCATTATGTAAACATAAGAGCTTACTCAACTGCCCCACTAATTCTCGGGCGAACCTCAATACTCCGTTCTGACCATCCGAACCGGACAGAGCTCCCAAAAGCCTGCAGCTTCCACTAAGCTGATTATCTGTTAACCTCAAGCATCTAAGGTATATTCCCATCTTCCCGTAAAGCAGTCTGTCTGTCAATCCCGAACATCCGCTGTCAGATATCAGTGTCACGGATAAATCCAGTGTCACCTTACATCAACAGGTTATTCCCGGGAGATCTGACCGTGAAGGAACAACAAAAAAAATCCCCGGCATCCATTAAGGAAACCGGGGATCGGAAAACGGCGACTACCTACTCTCCCACTTGCGCAGTACCATCGGCGTGACGAAGCTTAACTTCTCTGTTCGGAATGGGAAGAGGTGGAACCTTCGTGCCATAGTCACCTGAATATCTCATGTACAAGCAATACCTACGAAAACCTGAAGTATATATCAACCGCCCTGATAAGGAAAGTGAACGGGCAATTAGTAATGCTCGGCTTTGGTGTCTCCACCTTTACACCTGCATCCTATCAACGTCATCGTCTTTGACGACCCTGAGAAATCTAATCTTGCGGCCGGCTTCGCACTTAGATGCTTTCAGCGCTTATCCGATCCCGACTTAGATACCCGGCGATGCACCTGGCGGCACAACCGGTAAACCAGAGGTCGGTCCAACACGGTCCTCTCGTACTAGTGTCAGAGCCACGCAAATTTCATACGCCCACGATAGATAGAGACCGAACGTCTCACGACGTTCTGAACCCAGCTCGCGTGCCACTTTAATGGGCGAACAGCCCAACCCTTGGGACCTTCTCCAGCCCCAGGATGTGACGAGCCGACATCGAGGTGCCAAACCACTCCGTCGATATGAGCTCTTGGGAGGGATCAGCCTGTTATCCCCGGAGTACCTTTTATCCTTTGAGCGATGTCCCTTCCATACGGAAACACCGGATCACTATGCTCTAGTTTCCTACCTGATCGACCTGTCTGTCTCCCCAGTCAAGCGCCCTTCTGCCATTACACTCTGCGGACGGTTACCGATCGTCCTGAGGGCACCTTTAGAAGCCTCCGTTACGCTTTTGGAGGCGACCACCCCAGTCAAACTACCCACCAAGCAATGTCCTTCCATCCGGAAGTTAGAACTCAAACAAACGAAGGGTCGTATTTCAACAGCGGCTCCACAAACACTGGCGTGCCTGCTTCATTGCCTCCGACCTATCCTACACATCGCGTGCCCAAATTCAATGCTAAGCTATAGTAAAGGTTCACGGGGTCTTTTCGTCCCATCGCGGGTAATCGGCATCTTCACCGATACTACAATTTCACTGAGCTCACGGTTGAGACAGCGTCCGGATCATTACACCATTCGTGCAGGTCGGAACTTACCCGACAAGGAATTTCGCTACCTTAGGACCGTTATAGTTACGGCCGCCGTTTACTGGGGCTTCAATTCAATGCTTCTCTTGCGATGACATCTCCTCTTAACCTTCCAGCACCGGGCAGGTGTCAGGCTGTATACGTCTACTTTCATATTGGCACAGCCCTGTGTTTTTGTTAAACAGTTGCCTGGACCTATTCTCTGCGCCCTCCCATCTCTGGGTAGGGACCCTTTATCCCGAAGTTACAGGGTCAGTTTGCCTAGTTCCTTAACCGTGATTCACTCAAGCGCCTTAGTATATTCAACCCGACTACGTGTGTCCGTTTGCGGTACGGGTACCTTCAGAATTATGTTTAGCGGATTTTCTCGGCAGTCTGGTTACCCATGCTATTGGATTGTCCCGAAGGACGCTCCATACTGTCAAGTTCGACTCTTTCCGTGGATTTGCCTGCGGAAATCAACGTCTACACTCTTAAACGGACTATTCCGTCAGTCCGCGATGGTGTCACTACTGCGTCCCCACGTCACTCGATAAGGTAGTAACGGAATCTTAACCGTTTCTGCCATCGGCCTCGCCGTTCGGCTGAGCCTTAGGTCCCGACTTACCCTGATCCGATTAGCGTTGATCAGGAAACCTTAGTCTTTCGGCGAGGGGGTTTCCCACCCCCTTTATCGTTACTTATACCTACATTTGCTTTTCCATACGCTCCAGAGCAGCTCACGCTGCGCCTTCGACGCCGAATGGAATGCTCCCCTACCAATCATTGCTGATTCTATAGCTTCGGCAGACAACTTGATACCCGATTATTATCCACGCCCGATTCCTCGACTAGTGAGCTGTTACGCACTCTTTAAATGAATGGCGCTTCCAAGCCAACATCCTAGCTGTCTTAGCAATCAGACTTCGTTAGTTTAACTTAGCTGTCATTTCGGGGCCTTAGCTGATAGTCCGGATTCTTCTCCTCTCGGGCAAGGACCTTAGCACCCATGCCCTCACTCCCGCGGTAAAACTGACGCGCATTCGGAGTTTGTCAGGACTTGATAGGCGGTGAAGCCCTCGCATCCTATCAGTCGCTCTACCTCACGTCAGTAACCCACGAGGCTGCACCTAAATGCATTTCGGGGAGTACGAGCTATCTCCAAGTTTGATTAGCCTTTCACCCCTACCCTCAGCTCATCCAGAAGCTTTTCAACGCTTATTGGTGCGGACCTCCATCTGGTGTTACCCAGACTTCATCCTGGCCAAGGGTAGATCACTTGGTTTCGCGTCTGCCGCCACTGACTCGACGCCCTGTTCAGACTCGCTTTCGCTTCGGCTCCGGAACTCGTGTTCCTTAACCTCGCCAGAGACGGCAACTCGTAGGTTCATTATGCAAAAGGCACGCCGTCACTCCTTGCGGAGCTCCGACCGCTTGTAGGCGCACGGTTTCAGGTACTATTTCACTCTTCTGTTCGAAGTGCTTTTCACCTTTCCCTCACGGTACTGGTTCACTATCGGTCTCTCGGGAGTATTTAGCCTTGCCGGATGGTCCCGGCGGATTCACGCAGAATTCCTCGTGTTCCGCGCTACTCAGGATACCGCTATGCTTCGTTTCGCTTCGAATACCGGATTTGTCACCGTCTGTGGTCAGTCTTTCCAGGCTGTTCTTCTCACGAAATTTCTTGCAACAGCGCGGTCCTACAACCCCATACATGCCGTAACACGTATGGTTTGGGCTCTTCCCCGTTCGCTCGCCACTACTGGGGGAATCATTGTTATTTTTCTCTTCCTGCAGGTACTAAGATGTTTCAGTTCCCTGCGTTAGCTTCCATCTTGGATGGATGGTATTCCTTCAGAATACCGGGTTGTCCCATTCGGAGATTCACGGATCAAGGGTTATTTGCACCTCCCGTGACTTTTCGCAGCTTATCACGTCCTTCATCGCCTCCGAGAGCCAAGGCATCCGCCATGCGCCCTTGCTTACTTTCCTTATCACGTCACACTGACTTGCAGTGCGGGATGATATATACTTCAAGCTTTCGTACTTTTTTATTTGCTTGTTACATCATGTCATAGAACTTCTTTTCTTGTGGAGAATAACGGATTCGAACCGTTGACCCCCCTGCGTGCAAAGCAGGTGCTCTAGCCAGCTGAGCTAATCCCCCGTTTTTTTGCGGCTGCAAAAGGTAAGCATTTACATCCGTTCCGCCAAAATTTCAGGGAAGTTTTTTCGCCTCCCCTTCGAGGTAGTCCCAGGCAGAGTTGAACTGCCGACCTCTACATTATCAGTGTAGCGCTCTAACCAACTGAGCTATAGGACTAGCTTTGTGATTCAGTTCAACCTAGTCCGTTACGACTCGGCTTCATCTTTTCTCTTTATATCGTTAAACAAATCCGACATAGTACAGAGGGAGAACCTCTTACGGAAACGCTCCAGAAAGGAGGTGTTCCAGCCGCACCTTCCGGTACGGCTACCTTGTTACGACTTAGCCCCAATTACCGGTTTTACCCTAGGACGATCCTCGCGGTTACGTACTTCAGGTACCCCCGGCTTTCATGGCTTGACGGGCGGTGTGTACAAGGCCCGGGAACGTATTCACCGCGCCGTGGCTGATGCGCGATTACTAGCGAATCCAGCTTCGTGGAGTCGGGTTGCAGACTCCAGTCCGAACTGAGAGGAGCTTTCGGGATTCGCATCCGGTCGCCCGGTAGCTGCCCTCTGTACTCCCCCCATTGTAACACGTGTGTAGCCCCGGACGTAAGGGCCGTGCTGATTTGACGTCATCCCCACCTTCCTCGCATCTTACGATGGCAGTCCTGCCAGAGTCCTCAGCATGACCTGTTAGTAACTGGCAGCAAGGGGTTGCGCTCGTTATGGCACTTAAGCCGACACCTCACGGCACGAGCTGACGACAACCATGCAGCACCTCCACAGCGGCGATTGCTCGCTTATCCGTTTCCGGATAATTCCACTGCAGTTCAAGCCCGGGTAAGGTTCCTCGCGTATCATCGAATTAAACCACATGTTCCTCCGCTTGTGCGGGCCCCCGTCAATTCCTTTGAGTTTCACCGTTGCCGGCGTACTCCCCAGGTGGGATACTTAACGCTTTCGCTTGGCCGCTGACGGTCTATCGCCAACAGCGAGTATCCATCGTTTACCGTGCGGACTACCAGGGTATCTAATCCTGTTTGATACCCGCACTTTCGAGCCTCAACGTCAGTGGCGGCTTAGCAGGCTGCCTTCGCAATCGGGGTTCTTCGTGATATCTAAGCATTTCACCGCTACACCACGAATTCCGCCTGCCTCAACCGTACTCAAGGTCTCCAGTTTCAACTGCAATTTTAAGGTTGAGCCCCAAACTTTCACAGCTGACTTAAAAACCCGTCTACGCTCCCTTTAAACCCAATAAATCCGGATAACGCTCGCATCCTCCGTATTACCGCGGCTGCTGGCACGGAGTTAGCCGATGCTTATTCGTTACGGTACATGCAAAAGCCTACACGTAGGCTCCTTTATTCCCGCACAAAAGAAGTTTACAACCCGTAGGGCCGTCATCCTTCACGCTACTTGGCTGGTTCAGGCTCTCGCCCATTGACCAATATTCCTCACTGCTGCCTCCCGTAGGAGTTTGGACCGTGTCTCAGTTCCAATGTGGGGGACCTTCCTCTCAGAACCCCTATCCATCGTAGGTTTGGTGGGCCGTTACCCCGCCAACTGCCTAATGGAACGCATCCCCATCGCTTACCGATAAATCTTTAATCTTAATCTCATGCGTGCTTAAGATACCATCGGGTATTAATCTTTCTTTCGAAAGGCTATCCCCGAGTAAGCGGAAGGTTGGATACGCGTTACTCACCCGTGCGCCGGTCGCCGGCAATTGAAGCAAGCTTCAATCCCGCTGCCCCTCGACTTGCATGTGTTAAGCCTGTAGCTAGCGTTCATCCTGAGCCAGGATCAAACTCTTCATTGTAAAATATCTTTTTTTTCAACCTGCATTGCTGCAGGCTCTGTTTGCTCTGTTCAGGTTTCCGTTTTCTCTTTCAGTGCACCTTTATATATTTAAGGTTACTGACGGTTCTTCCCGCCATCCTCATTTTGCAGCCTGCATATCAGACTTTTCAGACGACTTTTTCTTGTACTACATCTCGTTTGTTTATCTAAAGTCTATCAAAGATCTCTCTTCTTTTCGGCTTCCGTTTTTATCGGAAAGCGGATGCAAAGGTAAATGCTTTTTTTCATTCTGCCAAACTTTTCGGAAGTTTTTTTCTAAAAAGTTTTTTTCAGGAAAACCGGAAGGATGACTTTCTCGCTCCCTTGGACAATACCAAGGTAAGATACTTGCACAGTCCAGAGCGGATCCGCAACAGAATTTTTCAGCATGTCGTTTCAGCTACCTGAGCCCTCTCTCCCGAAAGCGGTTGCAAAGGTATAGCCTTTTCCCTTTCCTGCAAATTCTATGAAACACTTTTTTCAAACAATTTTCAATTATTTTTGTAATAAGCTGTAAATCAATTATGTTTTAAAGCATGGTTTTCAATACTTCTCTAAAGTATAATTTATAATACACATTATTATATATTATATAAAGGCGAAAAACTGATTTACACTGAGAAATTCCTCTTTAAAACTGTTTTATACCGGCAGAAAGCCCCAGACAAAGTAGTAAGCCCTATATTAATTGAGAAATCACATACAGATTTTTACATCTGCCAAGGGATTTCATTCGAGCAATTCCATATAACTAGGAATACTTTATACCTACTAAAAGACTATACAAACAGAGCAACTTGATACAAATTAAAAATCCCAGACAACCTTAATATTTACTGGAAATCTCATAAAGCCAGCAAACATTATAGCACAAAAGATCTCATGTAAGCCGGAAAGCTTTGCACTACATTATTTTTTCTACATTTAAGATTTTACTGTGCAGGGAGAGGATAGTTTGAAACTTACAGCTCCGTCCTTGTTTGGCTGATCCGCCAGCAGAATCCCCTCAACAAGGAATAATGAGAATGGGCAGAAACAAATTCTAAATACTTGTCAACATCAGGCATTTATTGATTTGTTTCCCCATAAGCCATTTGCTTTTTCCAATAAAAGAACTAACTTTGTTGTTTATAAACAATTACAAAACGATAAAACGATGAAAGAATTCTTCAAATTTACCCTGGCTACAATTCTGGGCTTATTAGTTACAGGATTTATCTTTATGATAATAGGTATTGCCAGTGTTGCAGGCCTCCTAGCCTCCTCTGAAACAGAAACTACTGTGCACAACAATTCAGTATTCGTTCTAGATCTGCAGGGAAGCATTGCAGAACGTTATCAGCCAACTCCTATCGATCAACTATTAGATGAGGAGCAATCTGTTTATGGACTTAACGACATCTCTGCCTCTATTGCAAAGGCAAAAGAAAATGATCAAATAAAAGGCATCTATCTTAACGTTGGAAATTTCAGCTGCGGATCTGCTTCTTTGCAGGAAATACGACAAGCACTTGCTGATTTTAAAGAAAGCGGCAAATTTATTATCGCTTATGGAGGAGGATATTCTCAAAGCGGATACTATCTGGCAAGTATAGCCGATAAAATAATCCTCAACCCATCAGGAAGCATTTCATGGCATGGCCTTAGTGCACAAACTTTATTCGTAAAAGATTTGTTGAAAAAGGTTGGGATTAACGTACAAATATTCAGAGTTGGAACTTATAAATCCGCCGTTGAGCCACTGATCGGAACAGAAATGAGTCCGGCCAACAAAGAACAGACACAGGCGTTTGTACAGTCCATCTGGAACCAAATGACTGATGACATCGCCCAGTCACGCCAGCTTACTCAAGAACAATTAAATATCCTGGCAGATCAATATATGGATTTCCAACCGGCTGATTCATGTATAGCCAATGGGCTGGCAGATACTTTAATGTATAAAGACGAGGTACTCGCCTACTTAAAATCACAAATTGGACTTAAAGAAAAAGACAAGCTCCATACATTGATATTATCTGATATGATCAATGTCAAACGCAATACACCGCGAGATAAGAGCGGCAACATTATTGCTGTTTATTATGCATACGGAGAAATCGACAATTCTTCATCCTACAATTATAACGAAGAAGGCATTAACTCTGAAAAAGTCATCACAGACCTCCGCAAATTACGGGAAGACAAAAACATCAAAGCCGTAGTGTTACGCGTCAATTCTCCGGGAGGAAGCGCATACGGTTCTGAACAGATCTGGAGAGAAGTCAAGTTACTTAAAGAAGAAAAACCTGTCATCGTATCCATGGGAGACTATGCAAAGCATCCGGAGGTTATTATATCTCGTGTGCCGCCGACTGGATTGTAGCAGAACCAACAACCTTAACCGGCTCGATCGGCATATTCGGTATGGTTCCTGATTTCTCAGAACTCGTCACCCAAAAACTGGATTTGCACATTGACGGAGTAAAAACAAACAAACTGGCTGATCTGGGCAATATTGCACGCCCGCTCAATGCTGAAGAAAAAGCCTTAATACAACAATCAGTCAACAACGGCTACGAACTTTTCACCAGACGATGCGCAGAAGGACGCAACATGCCTATTGAAGATCTGAAAAAGATCGCAGAGGGAAGAGTCTGGACAGGAGCAATGGCGAAAGAACTGAAACTTGTCGACGAGCTGGGCAATCTCCAGACAGCACTGAAGGCAGCCAGCCAACATGCCAAAATAGAGAATTATAATGTTGTAGCTTATCCTAAACCGGAAGACTTCTTGACCACTCTAATGAAAACCCGCAAGGACAGTTATATCCAAAGCCAGGTTGAAGCAACATTCGGCGATTTCAGCAAAGGTTTCACCTTATTGAAAAATCTGAATAAGGCAGATCGTCTGCAAACACGAATTCCCTTTGAGCTCAGTATCCAGTAATTATGAGAAGACCGTCAGCTGTCAAAATCTATCAGAGCCTGAGGCCCCTTTCCTTCTTATATGGGATCGGGGTCCGGCTACGTAATTTTCTATTTGATGCCGGCATACTGAAATCCCAGCGTTTCCCCCTGCCCATCATCAACATAGGCAACATTACAGTCGGAGGAACCGGGAAGACCCCTCACACAGAATATATGATCCGGCTATTGCAACAAGACTATAACATAGCCGTTCTGAGCCGGGGATATAAACGGCAATCAAAAGGTTTTGTGCTGGCAACTCCCCAATCATCGGCAAACGAGATTGGAGATGAGCCTTATCAGATGGCTCACAAGTATCCGGAGATCCGAGTGGCAGTAGACCGAAACCGCTGCCACGGTATTCAACAACTGATGAGTAACCATGTGCTTCCCCCTACCGAAGCAATCATTTTGGACGATGCCTTTCAGCACCGGTATGTGAAACCAGGACTAAACATCCTTCTGATCGACTACAACCGACCCGTCTGGAATGACCTTCTGCTCCCGGCCGGGCGTTTGAGAGAACCTCTTTGCGGCAAACAACGGGCAGACATGTTCATCATCACCAAATGTCCCGAGCAGCTTAACAGTGAAGAAGAAAAGCATATATGCGAACAACTACATCCACAAGCCGGACAAGAAATCTTTTTCACCCGTATGGCATACGGAAAGCTTCAACCGCTTTTTGCCTGTCGCCCTGAACGGGAACTTAACGATATACAGGCAGATGAACATTTGTTATTGGTGACAGGTATCGCCTCCCCCGGTCCTTTGCATCATGAGCTTTTAAAACATACCCAATATGTTCACCCGCTCTGCTTTGGAGACCATCACCAGTTCAGTGCCGCAGATCTGACACGAATAAATAATGCTTTCCGGGAACTGCCTTCCGGGAAACGAAGTATTATTACAACAGAAAAAGATGCCGCACGCCTGATCTGTCACCCTTTACTGGAAGATGCTTTGAAGCCCTATATAGAAGTACTTCCCATTGAAGTAAAGTTTTTAGGAAAAGAAGAATTATTCAACCTCAAAATCAAGGAATATGTTAGAAAAGATTCAAGAAACAGCAGCCTTTCTTAAGGCCAGAATGCACACCCATCCGGAAACAGCCATTATTTTAGGGACCGGACTTGGAAGTCTGGTACATGAGATTACCGAGAAATACGAAATAAACTATGCCGAGATCCCCAACTTTCCCGTTTCAACCGTAGAAGGCCATAGCGGAAAACTTATTTTCGGCAAACTGGGAAACAAAGACATTATGGCCATGCAGGGACGTTTCCACTTCTATGAAGGCTATTCCATGAAAGAAGTTACCTTCCCGGTACGTGTCATGCGAGAACTCGGCATTAAGACTTTGTTCGTTTCCAATGCTTCTGGAGGAACCAATCCTGACTTTGAAATTGGAGATCTGATGATCATAACCGACCATATCAACTTCTTCCCCGAACATCCGTTACGCGGCAAGAACATTGATTACGGACCGCGCTTCCCGGACATGAGCGAGGCTTATTCCAAGGAACTCATTGACAAAGCTACCGAAATAGCAAAGGAAAAAGGAATTAAGGTACAGAAAGGTGTTTACATTGGTACTCAAGGACCGACATTTGAAACACCTTCTGAATACAAAATGTTCCGGATTCTGGGAGCTGATGCCGTGGGCATGTCTACCGTGCCCGAAGTCATTGTTGCCAATCACTGTGGCATCAAGGTATTCGGCATGTCAGTCATTACCGACCTAGGCGTAGAAGGAAAAATCGTTGAAGTATCCCACGAAGAGGTACAAAAGGCTGCCGATGAAGCTCAGCCGCGCATGACTACCATCATGAAAGAACTAATCAACAGATCATAACAAAAACTATGCACGAAAATAATCGAACTGAAATTGCAACCTTGGGCGAATTCGGACTGATCAAACACCTCACCCAAGACATCAAACTGGAAAACCCGGAAAGTAAATATGGCATCGGCGACGATGCGGCCGTATTGGAATTTCCGGAAAAGCAAGTGCTGGTAACGACCGACCTGCTTATGGAAGGAGTGCACTTCGATCTGGTCTACACTCCGCTGAAACATTTGGGATACAAATCAGCCATGGTCAACTTTTCGGATATCTATGCCATGAACGGAACGCCGAAACAGATCACGGTTTCTCTAGCCGTTTCCAAACGTTTCTGCATCGAAGATCTGGAAGACTTTTACGAAGGACTGAAACTTGCCTGCCAGCTTCATCATGTAGATATCGTAGGAGGTGACACCACCTCATCTGTTACAGGTCTCGCCATCTCGATCACTTGCATCGGCGAAGCACCCAAGGATCAGGTGGTCTATCGGAACGGAGCCAAGGATACAGACCTGATCTGTGTTTCAGGAGATCTGGGTGCTGCTTACATGGGACTCCAGCTCATGGAACGCGAAAAAGCCGTTTTCCAGGGAGAAAAAGATGTTCAGCCGGACTTTGCCGGAAAAGAATATCTGCTGGAACGCATTCTAAAACCGGAAGCGCGCAAGGACATCATCGAGGCACTGGCCAAGGCAGGTATTAAGCCAACAGCCATGATGGACATTTCCGACGGGCTTTCGTCTGAACTTATGCACATCTGTTCACAGAGCGGAACCGGTTGCCGGGTTTATGAAGAAAGAATCCCGATTGATTATCAAACCGCAGTCATGGCTGAAGAATTTAACATGAATCTGACTACGTGCGCATTGAATGGTGGAGAAGACTATGAACTTCTGTTCACAGTTCCACTGACGGCTCACGAAGTTGTTTCACAAATCAAGGATGTCAAAGTCATCGGACACATCACCAAAGCAGAACTAGGCTGCGCATTAGTTACCCGCGACGGAAACGAACTGGAACTCAAAGCGCAAGGCTGGAACCCGCTTAAACAATAACAGCTGTCAAAAAGGTGAACGATTGGAATCTTATTTTTCATCGTTCACCTTTTTTCTGTTCATCTTTCATCGCATATTCCACTCTCCCATTTACATTAAACATCCAAAAACCAACTTTCAGCACCTTAAACTGCGTTTTTTCCTCCCAAAAGTTTGCACAATCAAATATTGCATACCTTTGCAACCGCAAACCAAAAGAGATTGGTGCCATAGCTCAGTTGGTAGAGCAAAGGACTGAAAATCCTTGTGTCCCCGGTTCGATTCCTGGTGGCACCACTTTGAAGAAAAGCAAAAAGAAGCAAACTCCTGATTTCCAAAAGAAATCGGGAGTTTTTGTTTTCCGGCAAGGCGCAAAAAAGTGCGGAATATGGGATCAACGTAAAAATCTGAGGGATTCTCATCTTACGCATAAATTTTCGACAGCCTAAACAAAAAGAATGCCTTATCTTTCACTCCCCTAAATTGTGAGCGAAAGTTCTTTATTTTAGCATTAAAGGATTCAGAAGCTGCGTTCGTGGAACGTCTCTCGAAGTAGTTTATTATTTCAAGATAATGTGTCTGTATTGACCTTGCTACTCTTCCAAAGGCAAGGAATCCTGATTTATCCACTTCATCATACCACCTGGCAAGCCTTGTCAAGGCTACATCCTTATGTCTGCACTGGTGATAAATCAATCCTAGTCTCATGGAAAGATAGTACGCTTTCTTTATATCCGGATATTCTCTGAACAGGATACCGGCACGTACACGTTGTGATTCGGTCCATAATGATTCTTTCTTATACAGAAGGTATATACTTCTGGCCAGCAACTGTTTCCTTGAATCTCCATTCTCAAATACCGGAGCATGATATGTCTTTCCACATGCCTTTGCGTATGCTATCTGTACAGACTCTTCATCAAGTGCTTCCCAGCGGGCTTTAACTTGCATGTCCTGAACTGCTTCATAAGCAAGCTTCTGCACATGGAAACGGTCTGTAACACGACGTGCGGCAGGAAAGCATATACGTGCCGTCTGCTCCATATTGGGAGCCATATCAAGTGTTATCTCCCTTACCTGAAAGCGCCTGCGTCTGGAAAGTTTTAGAAGGATGGATGTTACGGTCTTTACATCAGTACCTTTTATAATAGCGATAATACTTCCGGCAGTTCCTCTTTTTTCCTTATTTATCAATATGGTATATAATTCACCGCGCGAGAGACACACTTCGTCTATCCCTACGTATGCTCCAATGTTTTTCTCGAACAGGATCCATTCTTCTGCGTGCGGAAGCTGGTCCCATTTCAAATATCCGCTCAGATGATTGCGGTATTGCCTTTCAAGAAGCTCACCGTCGATACCGAACAGGGTTCCCAAAAGCTTACAGCTGACGGGAAGTGTATCAATATAACTCTTTTAAAAAGTCGCAAATTCTTGCGTCATACGGTCGCCTTGAGCAACCAGTTTCCAGTTACGGCTTACACAGCGGTTCTCATCCTTTAAAACCCATCTGCGACGACGGATGTTCAGAAATACCTTCTTTCCGCGGATTGGAAAGTCTTGTACAACTATCGGATCATAAAAACCCTTACTCTCAACTTTACTCTCAGAGTACTCTTGAGGAGCTTCATTCTTCTCTTCAAGATAAATTACTATTTCCGTACTGCTTTCCTTTACATCTGATATAGTGAAATAATCAAGAGTTCCTTCCGGAAGAAGGAGATGATAACCGTTTGTTTCCATTGTATTCTTTTTTATTCTTGTAGGCAAAGATACGATTTTATCAGAATTACTCCTCAGATTTTTACGTTGATCCGGAATATGACCGTTTCCGGTGTTCCAAAAGGTGGAGCGGAAAAGGTGGAGCGAAAATCTCCACCGAACCAGATTCTTTCTAACTGATTTGCAATGTTTTGCGTATCAAGAAAACGTGGATGGTTTCCTACTTTTGTCCAACAAAAAACAGTAGGAAAAATGAAAAGAAATTCGTTCAACGTGCTTTTCTTCATCAAGAAAGCCAAGTTATTGAAAAACGGAGAAGCCTCCGTGTGTATGCGCATCACCGTGAACGGTGTGCGAGTGGAAACCAATATCCGTAAGAGCATTGAGCCGTCCCTTTGGAATCAGGCAAAAGAGTGTGCCAAAGGAAAAAGCCGCAAGTCATGCGACCTGAATGCCTATATCGAAAACGCAAGAATCAAGTTGCATCAGATTTTTTGTGAACAGGAAAAACAGAACCAGCCCATCACAGCACGTTTGTTGCAGGAAAAGTTCTTCGGGCAGGACAAGGAACCGGAAGAAGTCCGCACGCTCATCGGCACCATACGGGAACACAATAACCAGTGCCGTGCGCTTGTCGGCAAGGACTACGCATTGATTACCGTCCGTCGTTATGAAAGCTGCAAGCGTTATCTTGCCGAGCTTATCAGACAGAAATACGGGAAAGAGGATTTGCCATTGACTGAAGTTAACGGAGAGCTGGTACGTGCCTTTGAGTTCTATCTCAAAACGGAGAAATCCTGCCAGCAGAACACCGTTATCCGTTACATGAAATGTCTGAAGAAGATAACCAACCTTGCATTGGCTAACGAATGGATAGCCAAAGACCCGTTTGTCGGCATCAAATTTCATGAAAAAGAAGTAATCCGTGAGTTCCTTACGATGGATGAACTGCTCACTATCTACCACAAGGACTTCCCATTGGAGCGCATCCGAATTGTGCGTGATGTCTTCATCTTTGCTGCGTTCACAGGGTTGGCGTTCATTGATGTGCAGCAACTTTCTCCCGAACACATCGTAGAAGATGCGAATGGCAACCTGTGGATTCGTAAGCCACGACAAAAGACGAAGAATATGTGCAACATCCCTTTGCTTGACATTCCGCTGGAAATTCTTCGCAGGTATGCAGACCATCCGGTTTGTCAAAAGAAAAAGGTACTGTTGCCTGTCCCCTGCAACCAAAAGATGAACAGCTACCTGAAAGAGATTGCCGATTTATGCCTGATAAATAAGAACTTAACCACACATGCAGCCCGACATTCGTATGCAACCTCGGTCTGCCTCGCCAATGGGGTAAGCATTGAAAACGTGGCTAAAATGCTCGGTCATTCAAATATCAAGATGACACAGCACTATGCACGTGTATTGGACAGTTCCATTCTACGTGACATGACTAACGTAAAGAATGTACTTTCTAAAGCTATGTAGGATATGGAACGGGGAATCATTACAATCAGTGAAAACGGGACGGTCACTATGCCGACCGCTCCCGTATGGATGACGATGCAGGAAATGGCAGACCTGTTTATGGTATTCTACTACGACATCCGCAAGGCTATCCGTAGCATTTACAAGAACCATGAATTATTGGAAGAGAAAACGAAACGGTACATCAGACAGGACAACAGAATACGTTATGAGGTGTACAGTTTTGAAATGGTGATAGCTCTTGCGTTCAGACTACGCAGCAAGGAATGTATGGCTTTCAGAAAGTTCATCATGGAAAGACTGTATGCGCCCAATCGGGAGAAACCCCTTCATTTGTTCTTTTCGCTATCCGATGCTAATCCACGATACAGGTGTTAGTGTCGTCTGTATCCATAATGATAATAATGCAAGAAGCCGATGGCTGGGCAGTTTACCTGTCGCCATCGGCTTCTGTTCGTTTCATACTTTGCAAGATTAAGTTTCCATCCGGCAAGCATTCCGATACCCGCCCATCACCAGCTTTTCGATGTCAGATTCCTTGTAGAGAATCTTGCCACCCAACTGGTAGTAGGACACCATCCCGTTGTTGCGGTAGTCCTGCAAGGTGCGGCGGCTCACCTTGAGCCATGCCGACACCTCCTTGTCCGTCATAAAGCGTTCATTGCCGAATGAAGCCTTGCTTTCGTTCATACTTTCAATGCCGTCGAGCATGGAGTCCAATTGCTCCATGAAGCCGACAGCCCATTCATCGTTTGTCATAATCGTTCCGTTCATTTGTTACAGTGGATTTAGTAGTACAATCAATTCAATTACATTCAGATGGTCTTTCCCCTATAGGCGGCATCCTTTCGTCTGTCCTCCACAATCCGGACGATACGCAGCACGTCCTCCGGCTTGTAGAAAATCTTATGCCCAATCTGGGAGTAAGCCAGCGTTCCGTTGTCGCGCAGCGTCTGCAAGGTTCTCGGACTGATGCGCAGTTGCTGGCAGACATCCTGATTGTCCATCCATCGGGTGAGCCGCCCTTCCTCCCTCTTGCCGAGGATTTCATTCACCCGGTCGGAGAAGCGGCTGAACTTCCCGACCATTTCTTCAAACACGCCTTTCGAGATAATCACAAATTCATTCATTGCATATACTGTTTTTATTGTTGGTAATCCTGTTTGCCTGCAAAGTAAAGCCAACATCTTCATCGGACAATGGCTTTACGGCTGACTGGCAGCTTGTGGCAGCAAGTGGTCGGAAGTGGCATCATTCCATATTCTGCAATAGCCCTTCCGACTGCCGACAGTGCAAAGAAAAGCCAACTCCGGCAGAATCCAACCAACTCGCAACATCGTGGCAGCATTTGGCACCGATGTGGTAGCCTGTGGCGTTTTTCGGATTCCATGTATTGCAAGACAGTTTTCCAATTAAGTCTTCTGAAAACATTCTTATTACTATCCTGTCCGCTCAGATTAAGCCCTTAAATATGGAGCGGCTGTTTTCTATCCTTGTGGCAAATCGGTGAATTATCCACCACCGATTATACATGAAAAATGCAAAACGACATATTGTTGCCACAGATAACCCAAGTGTTTGACAGCCCGTATTATATCCATTTTATTTGCAGTCGATAATCGGTCAAACGTGCGCACAACGACCACTATTGTTAAACATTTAATTTGAAAAAGCATGAGAAAGAACGTAAACAACCAGACAATGGATGAAGAATTGAAAATCTTTTTGGGTATCGAGCCGAAAGTGGAAGAACAGAAGCCTGACCCTGCGCCAGCCGATACGCCGGCACAGGAACACGAGGATGCACAGGCAGGCACGGATGAGAACATGAATGAACAAACAGGTGAAGCCGTGCAAGAAAATGCGGAGGAACATCCGCAGGTAGTACACCGTATCAGCGGCAAGCAACGCCGGGCATCGCTGGAGGAATACAAGGCAATGTTCCTGCCTGTCCCTACCATTGGAAACCGGAAGCCCGTGTTCCTTGACCTGAGCACACGCGATGCCCTTGACCGCATCGTCAGCCTGTTCGGCAGTCGCAGGATGAGCGTGTCGGGGCTGGTGGAAAACATCGTCCGCCACCATCTTTCCACCTACGGGGAGGACATCGAGGCATGGCGTAAACTCTGAAAATTAAGGAACAGACTTACGGGTGGTCATTCGGAGTTACTCAGAACCAATCCAACGGAGTTTTGAGGGGAGCAAGTTTGTGTTTCGGGCATACCGAAACCGCCTGCTCCCACTCTTGAAGCCCGTGGAAGCCGCATCCCGTCGGTCTAATCAGTATCAACAGTATAAGCAAGAAAAATTAACTCATAACAGATGGAACAGAAACGGAAATTCGACAGAAGGAACAAGGGCGGTCGCCCCAAGAAGGAAGCGGCTGATAAGCTGAAATACCGCCTTACGGTGAAGATGGCTACGTCGGACTACTACACGCTGAAAGGCAAGGCCCGGGACGCGGGCATATCCGCCGGGGAGTTCCTGCGCGAGTGCATGAAAAGCTGCCATGTGAAGGAACGGCTCATGCCGGAACATACAGATTATGTACGGAAACTGTGCGGCATGGCGAACAACCTGAACCAGCTTGCACACAAGGCGAATGCCGCAGGCTTCGTCACGGTGAGGATGGAGTGCCGCGTGCTCATGGCACGTATCGAGGAACTGCTCAACCTTATCCTCCTATGATAGCTAAAATCGTCAAGGGAAGCAATTTCAGGGGTGTGGTAAACTACATTCTTGACAAGGAAAAGGATGCTAAAATCCTCGTATGCGATGGCTTGTTTGCAGAAAATAAGGAGACCATCACAAACAGTTTTGAGGCGCAGGCAGGGATGAGTCCGAAGCTTACGAAGCCTGTCGGACACATCGCGCTGGCATTCTCCAAGGAGGACGAGCACCGTCTTACCGACCGGGCAATGGCAGGAATCGCATTGGAATACTTGGAGAAAATGGGTGTAAAAGACACGCAGATTCTTGTCGTGCGCCACTTCGACAAGGAGCATCCGCACGTGCATATCGCTTTCAACCGTATTGCCAATGACGGCAGGACAATCAGCGACCGCAACGAGCGGATACGTAGCACACGCATTTGCAAGGAACTGACGCGAAAGTACAACCTGTACTTCGCCAGCTGCAAGGAGCAGGTAAAACGGCATCGCCTGAAAGAACCGGACAAGACCAAGTACGAGCTTTATTCCCTGCTTAAATCCGAAGTTTTAAGGTGCGGAAACTGGCAGCAGTTAGCCGTTAATTTGGAACAGCAAGGCGTGGAAATGCAGTTCAAGTACAAGGGCAAGTCGGACGAGGTGCAGGGTGTAGTCTTCTCCAAGAACGGCTATTCATTCAGCGGCTCCGAGATTGACAGGCAGTTCAGCCATTCCAAGATAGATGCGGCTTTGAACGCCAACAGGCAGGAAGAACAGCAAAGGATGATGACAGGCAATCAAGTACCCGAACAATCGACACCGCAATTTGAGCCGACAGGTAGCGATGATTTGTACAGTGGTTCTATCGGCTTGCTCATGCCGGATGCTACAAACGGGCAGGCAGATGAGAACTATTTTGAGGAACAATTAAAACGTAAGAAAAAGAAACAACGTAAAATAAGATTCTAAAAATGGACAATAACGAAGTATATGCGCTCTTTGAGGACATCAAGAGTGGCTTAAAGAGTACACACAGATTTACAGAATTTGCTATAAAATTGATGTTTTCTGCCAAAATTTTAGGCCTGTTAATGTTACATCTATATGTAATTTTGTAACTTTGCATTCAGACTTTAAATAATAGCCGGATTATGAGCAAACAACTTAATAGGATAAAAGTCATACTCGCTGAGAAACAGCTTACAAACAAGTGGCTGGCAGATGAATTACATCGGGATCAAACCACTGTTTCCAGGTGGGTGACAAATACCTGCCAGCCAAGTTTTAAGACAATGATAAAAATCGCCAATGCTCTTAATGTTACACTTGATGATTTGGCAAGAAGAGACATAATTTAGTCATGATACAGAAACAAAGAACTTTGTTCATTGAGCAAACAAACAAATTAAGCGAGATGTTGGATGTTTTAAATAAAAAACATTCAACCCTTGAAATTAATGATGAAGGAAAATTCCTTGCCATACTAAAATAATATTAGATTGACAATATGACCAAAAGGAAGGACAATGTAACGCAACCTAAAATAGGGCTAGATATATTTTCAGGTGCTGGTGGTTTGAGTCTCGGTGCGGAAATGGCTGGGATTGATGTTAAGTACGCTATTGAAATTAACAAAAGCGCAGCTCAAACTTTCCGAAGAAATCATAAAGGAGCTCATGTTATCTGTGACGATATTACCAAATTATCGCCAAAAGAAATCGTAGGTGATAATCAAATCTTTATCATTATGGGGGGACCTCCGTGTCAAGGCTTTTCTTTGTCAAATACTATGAATCGAAATATGAACAATCCTAAGAATTTATTGTTCAAGGAGTTTGTTCGTTTTGTAAATGAATTACATCCTACTTGGTTTGTTTTTGAAAATGTGTCAGGACTTACAAGCATGAATCATGGAGAAACTCAAAAAATGATTGAGAAATGTTTTGAAAATCTTGGATATACTGTTTCTCCAGCGGTACTGTGGGCTTCCGATTATGGCGTTCCACAACATCGGAACCGATTTTTCTTGATTGGTAATGCTTATGGTGTCAAGTTCGAGTTTCCCAAAAAGCACGAGAAACAAATCAGTGTAGAAGAAGCTATAGGTGATTTGCCAATACTTGGTAATGGAGATAGTTACAATATCCTACCATATCGTGTTTCATTGGAAGAAGCAAGCGAATATGCTCAGCAAATGCGTAAATGTTCGGAAAATGCAACTCAAAATTTTGTTTCTAAAAATAATGACCTTGTTATTGAAAGATACAAACACATAAAACAGGGGCAAAATTGGCGTGCAATTCCTGATAGTCTAATGGAGAACTATACAGATAAAAAACGTACACACAGCGGTATCTACAGGCGTTTATTAGCAGACAAACCTTCTGTTGTAATATCAAATTATCGCAAAAGTATGCTTATTCATCCATTTCAAGATAGAGGATTGTCTGTAAGAGAAGCCGCGCGTATTCAGAGTTTTCCTGATGATTTTATCTTTGAAGGTCCCATTTCCCATATACAGCAACAAATAGGGAATGCTGTTCCCCCACTGCTTGCAAAAGCAGTCGTAAAAAAAATCCTTTCTTATAAAGAATAAAATCTAATGAGTAAAGATAGAGAGAACATACCGAGAGCAAATATGTTAATGGGCTCAATGCGCTCAATGAGCTACTCCTTTGAGTCAGCAGTGGCAGACATTATAGACAACAGCATCAGTGCCAATTGCAAAAATGTCATCTTATACTTCCCACTTAGAAGTTACGACACTCTTGCTGTCGGTATTTTGGATGATGGGAAAGGTATGTCTTCTGACGAATTGTTTGAGGCAATGAGATATGGAAGTGACTCCGAAGAAGAACGGCAGGAAACTGATCTAGGACGTTTTGGACTTGGAATGAAATCCGCATCTATGTCACAGTGTCGTATATTAACTGTTATTAGTAAACAAGCTAATGAGGTACATGCTTTCAGATGGGATTATAACTATATCCTTGAAAAGAAAGCATGGATTCTTCAAGAACTCAACAAGGATGAAGTTGCATCAATACCTTATGTGAAGAATTTATTAGAGTCATCGCAAGATGGCACATTAGTAGTCTGGCAAGACTTTGATGTACTTGAAAAATCTTCCGATGGGCAAATCTTTGATACGCTTACTGAACTACAAAACAAGACATCAGACTATCTGTCTTTAATTTATCATAGATTTCTTGACGACAAGTCTATTAAAATTAAAATAAACAATCACGTTTTAAAGCCCAGAGACCCTTTCCTTGAAAAGAATAAAAAGACCACTCAAAAGAAAGAGGTTTCCATAAGCAATCGTGATTCTTCAAACATAGAACGACAGATTAAAGTCAAGGCTTTTGTGTTGCCGTTTGCTACGGACATGACAGCTGAAGATATGAAAAATGCTGGAGGGGCGGAGAATTTTCGTTCCCTTCAGGGTTTTTACATATACCGAAACAAGAGACTTATCATTTGGGGTACTTGGTTTGGTATGCGTTTAGGCGAACTTACTAAGAATGCAAGAATTAGAGTTGATATTCCCAACAGTCTTGATGATATTTGGGGTATTGATATTACAAAAAGAACTGCAACGATTCCAAAAAACATCCTTAACCAGTTAAGAAAAACGGTTAAGGACGCTATGGATATTGCAACAAGAAAGTAGACTCATCGAGGAAGAAAAGAAAATGTGGATGCCAATATCAGCTATATTTGGAACCGTATGCAAGGGCGCAACAACAACTTCTATTATGAGTTAAACAAAGAAAATCCGCTTTTCAAAAATGTAAAAGACCATATACCTGCTGACTACCATTCATACATTGATATTATGTTGGATGAAATCCAGTTAAGCATACCCATTCAGCAGATATATATAGACAGGTGCAACGAAGCTATCGAAATCCCGGAAAAAGACGACCGCCTTGACGATTTGTATCAACAAGGTATAACTCTTGTAGAAGCCGTTATGAAATTTGGAAAACCCAAAGAAGAGGCTATAGAATACGTTATGACCTCCGAACCTTTCTGCACCAAGAGCGAATTAAAAGGAATGTTGAACAACTATTGCATCGAAAAATATGGGAAATGAACTCCTACAAAGTTTTCTGATTATTACGAACCAGAATGTAAAGGCAGACATAAATCGAGGTATAGAAGTCAATTATAATAACATTGACAAATACATTGAGAACACCAAAAAATTTCTTAATGTTACACTCACTGAGGACGAGTACAAACTGGTATTCCATGATATAGAACAACGTTTCTCTATCAAACATAGTAAAGGGTGTGCCATTTTTGATGATTACGACCAGTTGAGAGATTGGTATCATGAAGAAAACATTGAAGACCCTTACTTTTGGACGAGATACAAAAGGTATCTTGAGGAGTTTTCTTCGCTAAATCCCAAAAGCATTGAACTCCTTGACAAAACAACTCTCCCTCAAATCATGAATTGCCTTGGCAACCCGACTGAAGAATTTGAGGGCATACGCCTTCGTAGAGGTCTTGTGATTGGTGATGTGCAATCAGGCAAAACCGCAACCTATTCAGGGTTGATATGCAAGGCTGTTGATGCGGGCTATAAAGTTGTGATTCTTTTAGCTGGAATTACAGAAAGCCTACGTCAACAGACTCAGCAACGTATTGACGAAGGCATCGTTGGGCTAGCCCGCACTATGAATCCTATTCTTAAAACACCAGAAACGCATCGTGTCGGTGTCGGATTGGATATGAAGGAAGTACGGGCAACTTCGCTAACGACACAAGCGTATGACTTTATTGCAACCAATGACAACATTGTTACATCTTTGGCTTCGCACAAGACAGTTTTACTTGTCATAAAGAAGAATGTTTCGGTTCTCAACAAGCTATACAACTGGCTTAAAAACAATAACTACGATCCTTCTAAGGGATATATCGACTGCCCACTATTACTTATTGATGACGAGGCAGATAACGCTTCACTGAATACTAATAAGGACGAAACTAATCCGACAAAGACCAATGCAAAAATCAGGCAAATCTGCGCATTGTTCAAAAACGCAACGTATGTCGGTTTCACAGCAACTCCCTTCGCCAACTGTTTCATTGATCCTGATTCAGTTGACAGTATGAAGAATGCAGATCTTTTTCCTGAAAACTTCATGTATGTTTTGCCGAGTCCATCCACATATATAGGAGCAAAGAAAATCTTTGATGAAGATGGAGCGTTTCATAGAAATGTACGCTTCATTACAGATATTGAAGAGCCTGACTATGCAAGCGATGAATATAAAGATAGAGCATCTAATGATATAGATGGACTTAACAATGGTCCATTTTATTATAAGCACAGCAAGAACTGGGATGGTGTTTTTCCGAAATCACTAACTCATTCCATGTATTGCTTCTTCTTAGCTAATACTATTAGAGACTTGCGCGGAGATAGCGGGAAACCACGTAGTATGCTTGTAAACATGTCACGCTTTGTAAAAGTCCAGAGGGTAATCAAGGAACATGTTGAGAAAATCTATAATGATTTCAAATCAAAAATAGAATTTTCTTTCAGTGGAACAGATGCTGACAAGAACCTTCCTTTGTATAAGACTTTGGAAGAATTATGGAATAAGCACTATTCTTTTATTGGTGATATTTCTATTGACAGAGTCCTTCATAAAGAGAATCTTATCAAAGCAATCAAAGACATTAAAATTGTCGTGGTCAATGGGTCTAAGAATAGTAATAAATTAGACTATAAAAAAAATCCATCATTACGTGTTATCGCAGTTGGTGGTATTGCTCTTTCACGAGGCTTAACATTGGAAGGCCTACTTACCAGTTATTTCTATCGAAACACAGCGACCTTTGATGTGTTAATGCAGATGGGAAGATGGTTTGGATATAGACCTAAATACGAGGACATATTTCAGATTTGGACCACCATGGCAAGCGCAAGATGGTACGATGAAATTTCAAAGGCTTCAGAAGATTTAAAAGAGCAGCTTCGTAAAATGTTTGATCAACACCTCACTCCAAAGGATTTTGGTATTAAGGTACGAGATAATTGCGAAGAGTTGCAAATCACTGCCTCTAACAAAATGCGAATGTCATTTGACCTAAATGAGCAAGTTTCATTCTATGGTAATTTACATGAAACCCCGTACATTAGTCTGAATACCGAACAAAACAAGAAGAATGTCGCACAGACAAAAGCCTTGGCTTTTCAACTGTGGAGCCAAGGCTATAATTTCAAGAAGTCTGGTAAAGGCGCATATATTGTTAGAGATGTACCCAAATCATTGATTTCAAGTTTTGTTGGTGGCATAGTGTGTTCCAAGATGAATCCAAGTTTCAACGAGGAGTATATCAAAGACTTCATAGATGACGTCAACACAATAGGTCTTGATTATTGGGATATCGTTTTCCAAGGAGGTGAATCTGAAACACATTTTGATATAGAAGGATTAGAGGAATTGACCTGTGCAGGACGTGCTATCCACATTGAACACAATGCTGTTGTCGTCAGCTCAAGGCGGCGCCTTCTTAACACTAGTGCTGGTAAATTGGCATTGAGTGAAGAACAGATTGCTAAAGCCGTTAGTGCCTGCAAAGCAAAGTGGGAAGAAGAAGGCTCCAGCATAGACCGAACTATCCCCTCAAAGGCTTATTTTGAACATTTGCCAAATAGGAAACCAATTCTGATTGTAATGTTGATTGTACCAAAACCGCCCAAAGAGAATGAGGATGAAGAGCAGAAACTCATCAAGTTCAGAAGTGATTTGGGACAATCATACATAGCGGCATTTGCAATGGGTTTTCCTGGTGTGAAAGGTGTAGATAAAGCCAAACACTATAAGGTGAATAAAGTTTACTATACACAAAATTTGATGGACGAACCTGAAGAACTGGACGATGAAGACGAATAACTCTATTTTCGACACCTTCAAGGAAGGTTTCGATGCAGGATTTTACAAAAGATTAAATGGCAACCCGGCATTAGATTTGTATGTTGGAAAAAACGATAGTGGACTCTATTCTTTTGAATACAGAGGTGCATTTACACCAATTAAGGTTAAATGTTCAGAGCTGATTTTAGTCGAGCAGTTTAAGCACGACTCCTTCAACTCAATCTGTTTCTCATTAGAGAAAGATGAATTACTCGAACGTTTTAGCATTTTCTGCCAAGACTTGGTTGACGCTGTAGATGGAATTACGGACGTAAACCAAGGTTACAAGGAAATTTGCAACCGCTTTTTCTCTTGGAAGAAGCTGTTTAAGCCATCAACTGGAAATCTTACAGAGCCAGAAATTATGGGTATCATTGGTGAATTGCTCTTCTTGAAAGACACAATGATTCCTACATTTGGTGTAGAAAAAGCTATTGAAAGTTGGATGGGTCCAGAAAAGACTCATAAGGACTTTTCCTTTGATGATAAATGGATTGAAATTAAAACAGTCTCTTCAGGAAAAGAGTTAGTTAAAATTTCTTCCATTGAACAGCTTGATGGAAATGAAAATGGTAGCCTTGTCGTTTTTGCTCTTGAAAAGATGAGTACCAACTACAAAGGCTTAAAGCTAAACAATATTGTCAATGCACTACTGATTAACATACACAATCAGTTTGTGAGAGACGTTTTCATGTCTAAACTTTCAACTTATGGATATGAGGGATCTCCAGAATACGACAACTATGTTTATGAGATAACAGACTGTTTGACGTTTGCTGTAACAGAGGACTTTCCGAGGTTGAGGAGAGATTTGCTTCCAAGGGCAATTGCAAAATCACAGTACGAAATAATTTTGTCTGAATTAGACACCTTCAAGTCAACGACCCCATGGAGATAGAAGATTATAGAAAACAATTCATGGAGCAACTTCGCTTCGATGCGGAACATGAAGGAACGGCTCCAGAAACACAATTCATAGAAAAATCTCTCGAAATCCTAGAAGAAACGGGAGATGTTAGTGATGCCATGCCCATCTCAGTAGAGATTCGTGGCAAGAGGAACCGTCTAATGGCGTTTGATGCCTATGCCTACGATGAAGCAGACGGTGCACTAATAATGATTGCCAGTGATTTTTCAAATGAGATTGATACCGTTCAAACTCTCACTAATACACGCATTGATGAACTTTATACAAGAATGCGCAATTTTATAGAGGAGAGCGTTACCGGTAAAATGTCTGATTATTGTGATGACTCTGACCCCGCATTAAATATTGCCAAGGAGATAAAGGAAAGAGCTGGTAAAGGCAGACTGAACTGGGATATTGTGCGATTCAAATTCGTTATAATCTCAAACTCTATCCTCAGTAAACAGGTTAAAAATATTAGTCGAGAAGATTTCTTAGACCGTCCAGTTGTATTAAACATTTGGACATTAGAACGGTTTTTCCAAACATACTCGTCTAATTCTTCTGAGATTATTGAATTTGATACAGAGGAGTTTGGATGTGACGGTATACAATGCTTGAAAGCACAGATTGGCGAAGAGGCTGACTATGATGCGTATTTGGGTATTGTTCCTGGTAGCTTCTTAGCAAATGCTTATCTAAAATATGGTAGCAAGCTGCTTCAAGGAAATGTCCGTGCATTTTTAAGTATACGAGGAAAAGTTAATCGTGGAATACGAGAGACGATTATCAAATCCCCTGAAAATTTTTTTACCTACAACAATGGTATTGCCGTTGTAGCACGTTCTGTTCGTTTTTCAGCGGATGGCACAAAGATAGTTCACATGCGAGATCCACAAATCATAAATGGTGGTCAAACAACAGCGTCTTTGGCTAATGCCATTATCAAAAAAGAAAAGATGGCGGATGATATGCAAAACCTCTTTGTACCTATGAAATTGACCGTTCTCAATATCGAAAACGAAATGTCAGAAGATGAGGTAGAACGCTACAATGATATCACGAAGAAGATTTCTCAATGTGCTAATAGCCAAAATGCAGTATCCGACGCAGACTTCTTTTCTAATCATCCATTCCATGTAATGATGGAGAAACTATCTTTGAAGACAATGGCACCACCGGTAAATGGGAATCCATTTCAAACTATTTGGTATTATGAGCGTTCAAGGGGAAAATGGGAACAAGACCAAATGAAACTGACACCTGCACAGCGTCAGCAGTTCATAGCTAAACATCCTAAAAACCAAGTCCTCAAAAAAGAGAAACTAGCAAAGTGTTTGAATGCTTTTGCTATGAATCCTCATGAAGTGTGTCAAAGTTCTGCTATTAACTTTAAACGCTTTGCAGGCACCATTGACGATATATATGAGAAGTCAAGAGATAGCATAAACGAAGAGTATTTCAAGAAATGTGTTTGTTGTGTTATCGTATTTGACACCCTAGACCGTATGGTAAACAAAGCAGAGTGGTATCCTTCAGGTGGTAATAAGGCACAGATTGTGCCTTATTCTATTGCTAAGTTGATGTCGATGCTACCCAAAAACACAGACCTTGATTGGGTTTCCATATGGAAAAACCAAACATTGTACCACCAACTTGCAACCGAATTGGAGCAAATCGCTCATGCTATCCATGAGTTTTTAATGAAAGAGGCTGATGGTGGATTGGTACGTTCTATGTCTCGTAAACTTGACACTTGGAAGAAATGCAAGGATTTGAAACTCCAACTTTCCGACCAGTTTATAGCCAGTCTTGTTTCACTACAAGAAACGAGAGATGCAGAAATGGTTGCCAAGCGGGCACACAAGTTCAATAGCAGTGTTGACTTGTCTGTTGAAATCTTTAAGTTGGGGGCGACTTATTGGCATAAGGTTTATGCCGAAGTTGCGAAAGAAGCAATTCTTCCTTATGGTGAATTATCATTCATTAATGGTATAGGCGACTATATCAATTTGGGAAAATTGCCTTCTCCTAAACAATGTAAGCAACTGATGAAAATTATAGATAAAATAGAAAATAAAGGATTTGTAATGCCAGAATCATGAGAGAGTTAACGGAAAAAGAAATACTCAACAGAAAGCACTTCTTGATGTTCATGGAGCTAATAGGTCTTAGTCCTACATCATGTAACGCTTATGCAACCACACTAATGAGTTGTTCTGATTTCATTAAGGATGAGTTGAAAAAAGATGGTTATGCCTCTCTTTATGAAGTGGACAACCAAAAGGACATAAAAAGGTATCAACAGATTCTTGACACTACGCCTGCCTATATAAGCAGGAATCATTCCGGTAATAATAGGCACTTGGCAAGCATAGTCAATTATGTTAAGTTCATAGATTTCTTATTTATCTTCAAAAAGAGATAACATATCAGTGTTTTACATTTGCTACAGTTTAGAAAAGATAAAAATATGGCAGAAGAAAATAAAATAATACTCTATCAGGACGATGACGAGATTACTCGTGTGTCTGTGCGTTTTGCTGATGAAGATTTGTGGCTGACACAAAATCAGTTGGCAGAAATATACTATACGACGAAACAGAATATCAGTCAGCACATAGACAATATATTAAGTGATGGAGAATTAGACCCAAATCTAACTGTAAAGGATTTCTTGACAGTTCGGCAAGAGGGTAAACGTCAAGTGCAGCGCAGTGTTCTGCACTACAACCTTGACATGGTCATCGCTTTGGGCTATCGTGTCCAGTCTCAGGTGGCGACTCGCTTTCGCCGTTGGGCCACCCAACGGCTTCATGAGTATATCCAGAAAGGATTTGCGATGGATGATGAGCGGTTAAAGCAAGGCGGTAATCGGTATTTTCGTGAGTTGCTGCAACGCATCAGGGATATTCGTAGTAGTGAACGCAACTTCTATCAACAGGTTACAGATATTTATGCAACTGCCACGGACTATGACCCACGCGATGAGATGACAAAGATGTTTTTTGCCACTGTACAGAACAAATTGCATTATGCCGTTCACGAGAATACGGCTGCGGAAGTTATCTACAATCGCGTGGACAATGAAAAGCCATTTGTGGGCATGACGAACTTCAAGGGTAACTATGTGACCAAGGATGACGTGAAGATTGCCAAGAACTATCTGTCGGAGATTGAACTTCAACGTTTGAACTTGCTTGTATCCGGCTTCTTGGACTTTGCAGAGTTCCAAGCATTAGAAATGAATCCCATGACCATGAAAGATTGGATAGAGGCACTTGACAATCAGATTATCGCTCACAAACGAAAGGTCTTAATTGGCAAGGGGAACATTTCGCATAAGCAAGCGGTTGAGAAGGCAGAAAAGGAGTTTGAAATCTACCGCAAACGTGAAATGGAACTGCTTGAAAGCGATTTTGATAAGGAAATCAAGAAATTAAAAGACAGAAATGATAGTAGTTCCAAGTAATTCACTACCTTTGCAACAGGAAACCACCACGCAACGATGCGCAGAACAGCGCAAATTCAAGGTGGAGCAATAGGAGGAGATTACCCTTTTTCCTTTTCTGAAAAGTGATGATATACAGCCACTTGTAAATAAAGTACAATTCCTGGTGGCACCACTTTGAAGAAAATAAAAGACAATGAAATCCTGATTTCCAAGCGAAATCGGGATTTTTTGTTTTCCAGCAGCATGTAAAAAACAAAAATATCACCGTTCGAGGTGGAGCAAAAGCAGGAATGGCGGCAATCATCAGCCGCATCTAAAATACGGACAATGCATGTAGTTCCATACGAATAATAAGCCGCAAATTCTGCGGTTAACTATCCGCAAAATATTTATTTACAGAAAAGCTGTGGCGCCTCATGTATATACGAACATAAAGAATGTACTTTCCTTTCGTGAAGCAAGAAACCTGGGAGTGAAAATACTGACCGCTCGACACTCCGACATCGAGTAGTACAATCCGCCAAATCGAGTAGTACGATTCGGCCTCAACGTACTACTCGATGAGACGGAAACGTGCGGTCGATTCGGTCTCAACGACCGCACGATTCCGGCCCATCTTCCAGACACCTTCAGAGGGTCTTCAGAAAGCCTTCGGGCTTTTAAAAAAACGTTTCGATGTTTCAGACAAAACGCTTCGGCGTTTTTTCAAACGAAAACTGCCCTGCACCAACCTTTCTTTTCAGGCTGTTACAGGGCAGACTTATTACAAGTAAATCCAGATATCTTTATTTTTTTGACACAACCGAGCAGGCTCCGGAAGTAATTTGCAAAGCTTCCGGATGTTCCTTGATATAGGACTCAATGTGACGGACACGCTTTTCTTCCAGAATTTCATCAACCGCAATCAGAATACCGGTTTCTTCCACATCTCCGAAGCCGTCATTGATAGCCGTACCAAACATACGCATCGTCGGCGACAGGCTCATATAGGCATTTACCAGCGGCGGAATGTTGTAGCCCAGTTTGCGGACTTCCGTATTCAGCACCTTGTAGTCTTCCTTGAACGTATCATAACAGAAAAGCTTTTCCAGTTCTGAAGTTTCCGTTTCTATCTGAAGAGGTTCCATCGGAGTTATCAGGTTGTCTTTGTCAGAGAAATGCTTCTTGAGGAAATACAGGATCATGTCGCGTCCGCGGTGACTGTAGCTGGGATACATGGTCATCTTTCCATAGAAATACTTCACGTTCGGCTTAATGACCGTCAGGGCACCCAGTCCATCCCACAAGTTGTCGAGTGCAAACAAACCTTTTGAACCGGCACGAGTGGACTGATATTCCAGTGTCACAAAAGAGCGTCCGAGCTCAATCGTCGTAGGAAGATACTCTTTCAGAAACTTTTCTGAGAAATTAAACATGTGTGCCGTAGCCAGTACAGGCTTACCCTGTGCATCAAATTCAACTTCATCTCCCAGTATATACCGATATCCCCCTAAAATTTCTTCCGCATCCGGATTCCAGACAATCAGCTGATGATATGGATTTTCCATCAAATCATATTCATCCAAGTCCAGTGCTTTTCCCGTACCGCCACCGGCTGCACGGAATGCAATCTCACGCAAACGTCCGATCTCCTTCAATACATTCGGAGCATTTTTCCACGTAACGATATAGATCTCGTTATGGCTCTTGTTCGTGAACCGCAGGCGTTTGTCTTCCGTAAGTTCCGACTTCAACACTTCCTTGTTAATCGGTGCAATAATATCTTCCATATATTTCTGTTAATAGCTTTTTCTCAAAGTTTATATACCAGTTCGCGCACATAGTCGGCCCATTCGGCAGCATTCCTTGACTTGTTGAAGGTTTGCCAGGGAATAGGCTTCCCGAAAGTCACCTTAAAGGTCTTGTGACGGTTCTTGTACATCTCATCGACCAGAAACAGCATTGCTACATTGAATTTCACTCCCAAAAACTTGCAGAGGTTCGCCAGATTGTAAAAGAAGTTAGAGTTTCTTCCTTCGAAATGAATAGGAACTACCATTCGCTCGGTCTCTACACTCTTTACGATAAATGTCTTCTTCCAGGGCAAATCTTTGATAACTCCATGCTGACGGCGCGAACACAAACCGGCCGGAAACATAATGATATGATCATCCGAACGGAAACCGGCTTCCACCATTCTGGGGAAATCCCGCGACTGGGAACCCGTCTTGTTGATCGGAATGCAAAGAGGCGCAAGCCCATGCAAGTTCATCAACAGATCGTTGACCAGATACTTGATGCGGCCTCCATAGTGTTTCCCCAACACATAGCCTAGCGCAACTCCGTCCTGACCTCCCAGCGGATGATTGGAAACGAATGTACACAAGCCTTCAGACGGCAGGTTTTCAATGCCTTCCACTTCCAGCTTGATGTCCAGATATTCCATGCAAGCTTCCAGAAAGTCTACCCCCGACTTGTCAGCCGTACGGGTCAGAAAGGCATTTACCTCATCCTGATGGACAATGCGCTTGAGAAAGGACACGACAAAACGGGGAATCTTTTTGGCCTTTTCCCCTGCCTTATCCTTCAGGACCTTATCTATGTCAATTAAAAAAATAGAATTTTCAGCCATCTTCGCACATTTTTACTGTGCAAAAGTAACGTATCTTTTGAAAAGTCACTCATTTATTCTAGAAAAATGTTACAATTCACCTTAAAAAAGATACAAAGCTTTCCTTCCGGATGAGAAATAATACACTTATGTAACACGGCAGAAACAGCCGTAAACAGGTCATTTATCGCTTTAACGACCTGTTGATAACTTCTTGAAAGTTTTTTATTTATTTATAGTTAGTATTTGTCGGGAAATATCTAATTTTACGCCTTGATTAATATAATAAGGTATTCCTAGCAAAAAACGGACTGATGAACGAGACTGAACAAACATATCACATTCCTGTATTACTGGAAGAAAGCATTGACGGAATGAACATCCAGCCGGGTGGCATCTATGTAGACATGACATTCGGCGGAGGAGGACACTCTAAAGAAATCCTGCGGCGCATGGACAAGGACAGCCGGCTGTTCAGCTTTGACCAGGACGAAGACGCCGAACGCAATATTGTGAATGACGAACGCTTCACATTCGTACGAAGCAACTTCCGATACCTCCACAACTTCCTGCGCTATTATGGTGTGGAAAAGGTGGATGCCATCCTGGCCGACCTGGGCGTTTCGTCGCATCACTTTGACGATTCGGAACGGGGATTCTCGTTCCGCTTCGACGGCAATCTGGACATGCGCATGAACAAACGGGCAGGCATCACTGCCGCAGACATCGTGAACACGTACGAAGAAGAGCGGCTGGCCGACTTATTCTACCTGTACGGCGAACTGAAGAACAGCCGGAAGCTGGCTGCAACCCTCGTAAAAGCACGCAGCAGCAAGAAGATCGTTACCATCGGAGACTTTCTGGATATCGTCAAACCGCTCTACGGACGCGAAAGAGAAAAGAAGGAACTGGCAAAGGTCTTTCAGGCACTGCGCATCGAAGTGAACCAGGAAATGGAAGCCTTGAAAGAAATGCTTTATGCGGCAACTGAGGCTCTGAAGCCGGGCGGCCGCCTGTCGGTCATCACTTATCATTCACTGGAGGACCGCATCGTGAAGAATGTCATGAAAACCGGCAACGCCGAAGGCAAATCCGTTCAGGACTTCTACGGCAACGTGCAGTCTCCTTTCAGACTGGTAAACAACAAGGTAATCGTTCCGACTGAGGAAGAAATCATACGCAACCCGCGTTCACGCAGTGCCAAACTAAGAATCGCTGAAAAGAAATAAAGACCGATGATTATGGAACAACAAGACGAGAAACGACAAGAAACTTCACATATCACCCTGCGAAGTATATTGGGTGGAGACATCCTGGCTCACGACTGGCTGAAGAGACAAGCCAAACTGCTTGTGCTCATCGTCATCCTGACGTTCCTGTATATCGACAACCGTTATGCCTGCCAGCAGGAGCTGATTGAGATCGACAAGCTGAAGAAAGAACTGACCGACATCAAATATGATGCCCTGACCATTTCTTCTGAACTGACAGAGAAGAGCAGACAGTCGCGCATTGAAGAATTTATATCCAAGGAGGGTACTCCGCTGGAAACCGCAGCCACTCCCCCCTATCTGATTAAAGAAAAGTAAGCATGATACCTGAACAGAAAAAAGTTATGTTGCGCTATACGACTCTCGTGCTGTTCTTTGCACTGATGTCCGTATGCATTATTGTGAAAGCGGGACTCATCATGTTTGCCGAAAGACAATACTGGAAAGATGTAGCCGACCGCTTCGTCAAGGAAAATGTGGCCATCCCGCCTACCCGGGGAAACATCATCTCTGCCGATGGCAAACTGATGGCCAGCAGCCTGCCCGAATATAAAATCTACATGGACTTCAAGGCCGGAGGCTATAAGAAGGATACCATGCTGATGAACCACCTGCAGGAAATCTGCGAAGGGCTTCACCAGATATTCCCGGATAAAAGTGCTCAGGAGTTCAGACGGCACATCCTCAAGGGAAGAAAACAAAAGAGCCGCAACTATCTGCTGTATCCCAAACGCATCTCTTACATCGAATACAAGGAAGTAAAGAAGCTTCCGGTATTCTGCCTCGGCAAGTATCAGAGTGGCTTCCATGAACTCAGCTTCAACCAGCGGAAGAAACCTTTCGGTTCGCTGGCCATGCGTACACTGGGAGACATGTATCCGGACATGGCACAAGGAGCCAAGAATGGTCTGGAGCTGGCGTATGATTCTCTGTTAAAAGGAGAAAACGGAATCACGCATCGCCAAAAGGTGATGAACAAATACCTGAATATCGTCGACAAACCGGCAGTGGATGGCTATGACATCATTACGACAATCGATGTCAATATGCAGGATATTGCAGAAAAGGCTTTGGTGGATCAGCTGAAGAACCTTGAAGCACAGTCCGGTGTGGCAGTCGTCATGGAAGTGGCAACCGGAGAAGTGAAAGCCAACGTGAACATGACCCGGGCCAGCGACGGAAATTATTACGAAATGAGAAACCTCGCCATCAGCAACCTGATGGAACCCGGTTCAACCTTCAAGACGGCATCCATCATGGTAGCCATGGAGGATAAATACATCACTCCTGATTATGTAGTCGATACCGGGAATGGTATTGTCAACATGCATGGCAGCAACATGAAAGACTGGAACTGGCATCATGGAGGTTACGGTCCGCTTGATGTAACTCACATTCTGGAATATTCTTCCAACGTGGGTGTTTCAACGATCATCGATAAATTTTACGGGAAAGAGCCCCAGAAGTTTATTGACGGCTTGAGAAGAATGGACATTGATACTCCGCTCCACTTAGGCATTGCCGGTGAAGCCAGCCCGCGTATTCTGGGTCCCAAGGAACGTTCTTACTTTGCCCGGACCACTTTACCCTGGATGAGTATCGGGTATGAAACGATGTTCCCGCCGATCTACATCCTGAACTTCTATAATGCCATTGCCAATAATGGTGTCATGGTAAAGCCTAAGTTCGTAAAAGCCATTGCACGCGACGGAGACATTGTCGAAGAGTTCGAAACAGAAGTGGTCAATCCCAAGATTTGTTCGGACACTACCCTGATGTATATCCGGGAAATTCTGAAGAAAGTGGTTTCTGAAGGTCTGGCCAAACAGGCCGGAAGCAAGCAGTTCTCCGTTTCAGGAAAAACCGGAACGGCACAGATTTCCCAAGGTAAGGCGGGATATAAAAGCGGTAAGACCAAATATCTGGTCAGCTTCTGCGGTTATTTCCCATCCGAAAATCCGAAATACAGCTGCATCGTTTCCATCGAAGGTCCTAACGGATATCCGTCCGGAGGTGTACAGGCCGGAAGCGTGTTCAGCCGCATTGCCGAACGGATCTATGCAAAGCATCTGTACAAGGATCTGGCCGAAGCCAAGGATTCTACTGCCATATTCATCCCCGACGTGAAAAACGGTGATCTGAAAGAGGCTGCCTTTATCCTGCAGCAACTGAATATCGCCAGCAACGGAAGCAGTATTCCGCAAGGAAAGAATCCGGTTTGGGGAAAGGCAACACATACTGCGAACGAGGCAGAACTGAAGAAGATGACAACAAACAAAAAGCTTGTCCCCAACGTAAAAGGCATGGGAGCTAAAGATGCCGTATACTTATTGGAGAGTTACGGGCTGAGAGTAAAACTTTCAGGTCTGGGAAAAGTCAGTGCACAAAGTATCCAGCCGGGAAGTTACATACATAAAGGACAAACCATATCATTAACACTAACAAACTGAGAATACAATGAAACTGGGAAATATACTGCAGGCCATTACTACAGGAATGGTCAAAGGCAATTTGGATAAAGAAATAAGCGGAATCCAGATGGACTCCCGTCAAATTAAAGAAGGTGACCTTTTTGTCGCCGTCAAGGGTACACAGACTGACGGACATGCTTACATCGGAAAAGCAATCGAAAAGGGTGCGACAGCCGTAGTATGTGAAACGCTGCCCGAAACCTTGTCGGAGACTGTAACCTATATACAGGTTAACGACTCGGAAGATGCGGTTGGCCGTCTGGCTACAACTTTTTATGGAGATCCGACCTCGAAGCTGGATCTGATCGGAGTAACCGGAACAAACGGAAAAACGACAATCGCCACCTTATTGTATAATATGTTCCGCAAATTCGGCTACAAAGCCGGACTGATCTCCACGGTTTGCAATTACATTGACGGCGAAGCAATCCCTACAGATCACACTACCCCCGACCCCATCACACTGAATCAGCTGCTGGGACGGATGGCCGACGAAGGTTGCAAGTATGCATTTATGGAGGTAAGCTCTCATGCTGTTGCCCAAAAGCGGATCGGAGGTCTGAAATTTGCAGGAGGAATCTTCACCAACCTGACACGCGACCATCTGGACTATCACAAGACTTTTGAAAATTATCTGAAAGCAAAGAAGGCATTCTTTGACGGTCTTCCCAAAACAGCTTTTGCCCTGACAAATGCCGACGACCGCAACGGACTGGTCATGACGCAGAATACAAAAGCTAAAGTGGCAACCTATTCGCTCCGCTCACTGGCAGATTTCAAGGGTAAGGTGCTGGAAGATGGTTTCGAAGGAATGTTGCTGGATATCAACAACCGGGAAGTAAACGTCCAGTTCATCGGACGCTTTAATGCTTCTAACCTGCTGGCTGTATATGGTGCTGCATGTCTGCTGGGAAAACAACCGGAAGATGTTCTGCTCTTGCTGAGCACACTGCGTCCTGTTTCCGGACGTTTTGACTCACTCCGTTCAACGAAGGGTTATACTGCAATCGTAGATTATGCACACACTCCCGATGCCTTGACGAATGTTCTGAATACAATCCATGAAGTTCTGAACGGCAGAGGAAAAGTCATCACCGTCGTAGGAGCCGGAGGAAACCGCGACAAGGGCAAACGCCCGATCATGGCTCAGGAAGCTGTTCGCCTCAGCGACAGAGTCATCATTACTTCCGACAATCCGCGCTTTGAAGAACCGCAGGATATCATTAATGACATGCTGGCCGGCCTCAAGAGCAATGATATGAATAAGGTGCTTTCCATTACAGACCGCAAAGAGGCTATCCGCACAGCCTGCATGCTGGCTCAAGCCGGAGACGTGATCCTGGTTGCAGGAAAAGGACACGAAAACTATCAGGACATCAAAGGTGTAAAACATCATTTTGATGACAAGGAAGTTTTGAGTGAAATTTTTAAGAATGAAAACAATCAAGAATAAATCAGACCAAGATGCTATACTATTTATTCAGATACCTTGAACAATATGACTTCCCGGGAGCACGTATGTTTGGCTACGTGTCTTTCCGCTCATTAATGGCAGTCATTCTTTCTCTGCTGATTTCTGCAATCTTTGGTGAATATTTCATCAAACTGTTGAAGCGGAAGCAGATTACGGAAACACAGCGGGATGCTTCTATCGATCCGTTTAATACGAACAAGATCGGGGTTCCGACCATGGGAGGAATCATTATCATTGTTGCGATCCTGATTCCCTGCCTTCTTGGGAAGACTTCACAACATTTATATGCTGCTGATGCTAATCACCACCGTCTGGCTGGGTACGCTTGGCTTCCTGGATGATTATATCAAGGTATTCAAGAAAGACAAGGAAGGGCTTCACGGCAAATTCAAAATCATTGGTCAGGTCGGACTGGGACTGATTGTCGGCCTAACGCTTTACCTCAGCCCGGATGTAGTGATTCGGGAAAATGTGGAAATCCAGCGAGACGGACATGTGGTGGATGTGATCCATAAATCACACGATGAGAAATCTACCAAGACAACGATTCCGTTCTTTAAAAACAACAATCTGGACTATGCTGATTTTGTCGGATTCATGGGAGAACATGCACAGACAGCCGGGTGGATTGTCTTTGTACTGATTACGATCTTTGTGGTAACAGCTGTTTCGAACGGCGCCAACCTGAACGATGGTATGGACGGCATGGCAGCTGGTAATTCAGCAATTATAGGAGTAACGCTCGGTATCCTGGCATATGTCTCGAGTCACATTGAATATGCAGGTTATCTGAATATCATGTATATCCCGGGAAGTGAAGAACTGGTAATCTTCATCTGTGCTTTCATCGGAGCCCTGATCGGTTTCCTGTGGTACAATGCTTTCCCGGCTCAAGTATTTATGGGTGACACCGGAAGTCTGACTATCGGCGGTATTATCGCTGTATTCGCCATTATCATCCACAAGGAACTCCTGATTCCTATTTTATGTGGTATATTTCTGGTGGAAAACCTGTCCGTCATCCTGCAGGTTAAATATTTCCAGCGGGGAAAACGGAAAGGACGTAAGCAACGCGTATTCAAACGTGCTCCGATTCACGACCATTTCCGTACGACTCTGGCCCAGTTGGATCCAAACTGCACTTACCTGATCAAGAATCCGGCAAGTGTATTCCATGAGTCAAAAATTACGGTCCGCTTTTGGATTGTAAGTATTGTGTTAGCAGCTATTACGATTATAACTTTAAAGATAAGATAAGAAGTCATGGCAAAGAGAATTGTCATATTAGGAGCTGGTGAAAGCGGCGCGGGAGCTGCCGTACTGGCAAAGAAACAAGGCTTCGATACCTTTGTATCAGACATGTCCCAAATCAAGGACAAGTATAAGAAGATGTTGGATGAAAGAGACATTCCATGGGAAGAAGGCCATCACACGGAAAGTCTTATCCTGAATGCCGATGAAGTTATCAAGAGTCCCGGCATTCCCAATGATGCACCTCTGATTCTGAAACTGAAAGAACAAGGTACACCCATTATCTCAGAAATTGAATTTGCCGGCCGATATACGCAGGCAAAGATGATTTGTATCACAGGCAGTAATGGCAAGACGACGACAACCTCACTGATTTATCACATCTTTAAAAAGGCAGGACTGAACGTCGGACTGGCCGGCAATATCGGACAGAGCCTTGCTTTTCAGGTGGCAGAATGCAATTATGACTATTATGTCATTGAATTAAGCAGTTTCCAGCTGGATAACATGTACAAATTCCATGCTAATATCGCCGTACTGATGAACATTACGCCCGATCATCTGGACCGTTACGGATATCAGATGCAAAACTATGTAGATGCCAAGTTCCGCATTATCCAGAACCAGACCGATGCTGATGCATTTATCTTCTGGAATGACGACCCGGTTATCCAACGGGAATTGCACAAATACGGCATCCACGGCCATTATTATCCATTCGCAGAAAAGAGAGAAGAAGGACTGGCTGCTTTCGTGGAAGAAAACAAAGTCTATTTCACGGAACCGATAGCTTTCAATATGGAACAGGAAGAATTAGCTCTTACGGGTACACATAACCTGTTCAATTCCATGGCTGCTGGAATCTCTGCCAATATCGCAGGTATACGGAAAGAATGTATCCGTGAAGCGTTGAACGACTTCAAGGGAGTGGAGCACCGCCTGGAAAAAGTTTGCCGCGTACGAGGAGTAGAATACATCAACGACTCCAAAGCAACAAATGTCAACTCTTGCTGGTATGCCCTGCAAAGCATGAAGACCAAAACGGTTCTCATTCTGGGAGGAAAGGACAAGGGTAACGACTATAATGAAATAGCTGATCTGGTTCGGGAAAAATGTTCCGGTCTGATCTTCATGGGACTGCATAATGAGAAACTGCACGACTTCTTCGACGGTTTCGGATTGCCGATTGTTGACGTACAAAGCATGAAAGATGCAGTCGATGCAGCCTACCAGATGGCTAAGAAAGGTGAAACCGTCCTGCTTAGCCCCTGCTGCGCAAGTTTCGACCTGTTCAAAAGTTATGAGGACAGAGGCGACCAGTTTAAAAAATACGTAAGAGAACTCTAATAAACCAGAGATGGACCTGTTAAAGAATTTATTCAAGGGAGATAAGGTTATTTGGATCATATTCCTTTTTCTCTGCCTGATATCCATTGTAGAAGTATTCAGTGCATCAAGTACACTGACCTACAAGAGTGGTGATCATTGGGGACCTATACGTTCCCATATGATTCTGCTCTTTATTGGGGCAATCGGTGTTTGGATTATTCATAATATCCCTTGCCGCTGGTTCAAGACATTCATTGTTGCGCTTCCGCTTTCATGGTTACTTCTCCTGGGGGTTTTATTGCTAGGAGCTTTGACCAATGGAGCCAGACGATGGATCGACCTGGGCTTTTTCCAGTTTCAGCCTTCTGAAGTTGCAAAGATGGCAACAATCATTTCCGTTGCTTTCATATTGTCCAAAACCCAGGAGGAAAACGGAATAAACAAAAAAGCCTTTAAGCTGATTTTAGGAATTACAGGCGCAACGTGTCTGCTTATCGTCACCGAGAACCTTTCAACAGCAGTACTGCTGGCAGGAAGCGTTTATCTGATGATGTTCATAGCCCGGGTTCCATTTAAACAGATGGCAATGCTGACCGGATGTGGCCTGGCTGCGATTCTTTTGGCTTTCAGTACAATCAAATATGTTCCGGCTTCTGCATGGGACACCATCAAACTTCACCGAATGGTTACCTGGCAAAGCCGACTGAACAACCATTTTGATCCTGCTGAAATCCCTGCTACCAAGTTTGATATTGACGGAGATGCTCAGGTTGCTCATGCCAATATTGCCATCGCCACCAGTCACATTCTTGGGAAAGGACCGGGAAACAGTGTGCAGCGTGACTTCCTCTCACAGGCCTTCTCTGATTTCATCTACGCAATCATTATTGAAGAACTCGGACTTGTTGGAGGAGCTTTTACGGCCCTGCTCTACATCGTTCTGCTGATGCGAATAGGTAAAATTGCAAGGAACTGTGACAAGCCCTATTATGCTTACCTCGTCATGGGCTTCGGCATTATCATTGCCCTTCAGGCAATGTTCAATATGATGGTAGCGGTAGGTCTGATGCCGGTAACCGGACAGCCTCTTCCTCTGATCAGTAAAGGAGGATCCTCCACTTTGGTCACATGTGTTTACATCGGCATGATTTTAAGCATCAGCCGTCATGTCTATGAGCTCAAGAAACAAAAAGAAGAAGAGGAGGCCCAAAAGCAAGAAGAAGTTCAACAAGCAGCTCTTTCTCTGCTACAAAGTGCAACCTCTCTGGCAAAGCAGAATCTAAAAGAGTCAGACAGCGAAGTTTCTGAAGAAAAAATCAGTGAACGAGAAATAAAGAATGACAATAGGCTTGAAATTTAAATGAACTCTAATTCCTATTTTTCAAGTTTATTCCTAACTTTGCAGGAAATAGTTTATTTATGAAAAAAAATATACGCATAATCATCAGTGGAGGCGGAACCGGAGGTCATATATTCCCGGCAGTCTCCATAGCCAACGCCATTAAAGAACAGCATCCCGAAGCAGAAATCCTTTTCGTGGGCGCAGAAGGCCGTATGGAGATGCAACGCGTACCGGCTGCCGGTTATCAGATCATCGGATTACCTGTAGCTGGTTTCGACCGGAAACACCTGCTCAAAAATATCAGTGTACTCATTAAACTCATGAAAAGCCAGATAAAGGCCAGACGAATCATCAAAGAGTTTAAGCCGGATGCTGCAGTCGGTGTAGGCGGATATGCCAGCGGACCGACACTAAAAGTTGCAGGAAGCATGGGTATTCCAACCTTGATTCAGGAACAGAATTCCTATGCAGGAGTTACCAATAAACTATTGGCCAAAAAAGCATGCAAGATCTGTGTTGCTTACGAAGGCATGGAACGTTTCTTTGACAAGGGAAAAATTATTCTGACCGGTAATCCTGTACGACAAAACTTGCTTAACCAACAAATGTCACGGGAAGATGCCATCCGTTCTTTTAACCTCGACCCGACAAAGAAAACAGTCTTGATTGTAGGAGGAAGTTTAGGAGCACGCACCATCAACAATTGCGTACTAAACGGATTGGATCAGATCAGACAGTCTGGTGTACAGTTTATTTGGCAAACAGGAAAGTTCTATATCAATGAGGCCAAGGAAAAAGTAGGCCAGGCAGAGAACTATCCGATGCTGCACACAACAGACTTCATTACAGACATGGCTGCCGCATACAGCGCCGCAGATTTGGTCATCAGCCGGGCCGGTGCCGGATCTATTTCCGAATTCTGTCTGTTAGGAAAGCCTGTTATCTTAGTTCCATCGCCCAATGTTGCAGAAGATCATCAGACAAAGAATGCGTTGGCACTGGTCGCTAAAGATGCTGCATTATATATCAAAGATGCTGAAGCATCGGAGAAACTGCTGAAAACAGCCATTGAAACGGTGCAGCAACCGGAAACTTTAAAGAAATTAAGTACAAATATAGCTAAGCTGGCTTTCAAAGACTCAGCAAATACCATTGCTGAGGAGGTATGGAAACTGGCACTTAAATATAGAGAAAATCATGAACATTAATATATTGAAAGCAGTATACTTCATCGGTGCCGGAGGTATCGGCATGAGTGCATTGGTTCGCTATTTCTTGTCTAAAGGCAAGAAAGTAGGCGGTTACGACCGTACGCCAAGCGAACTGACCGAAAAACTGATTGCTGAAGGAGCTGCCATTCATTATGAGGAAAATGTATCTGCCATTCCAGAAGACTTTCTGGATCCGGAAACAACACTGATCGTTTATACACCTGCTATTCCTGCTACACATAAAGAATTTGTTTATTTTCAGGAAAAAGGTTTCAATATACAAAAGCGGGCACAAGTTCTCGGAATGTTGACCCGTACAGAAAAAGGATTATGCGTTGCCGGTACACATGGCAAGACCACAACTTCTACCATGGCTGCTCACCTGCTGCATCAGTCTCACATTGGATGTAATGCTTTCTTAGGAGGTATTTCCAAAAATTATGGAACGAACCTGCTCCTTTCAGACAAAAGTGACTTTGTTGTCATCGAAGCTGATGAGTTCGACCGTTCCTTTCATTGGCTCACTCCATATGCAACAGTAATTACTGCAACAGACCCCGATCATCTGGATATTTACGGTACTGAAGAAGCCTATCTGGAAAGTTTCCGCAAATATACGTCTCTGATACGTCCGGACGGTTTCCTGATCATACATAAAGGATTAGCAATGCAGCCTGACGTACAGCCCGGAGTAACAACTTACACATACTCCATAGAAGAAGGGGATTTCCATGCAACTAACATCCGTATCGGAGGAGGTGAAATCCAGTTTGATTACATTTCTCCGCTGGGAAACATCTGCGATATACGGTTGGGAGTTCCTGTGTATGTTAATATTGAGAATGGAATCGCCGCTATGGCTTTGGCACAAATAGCCGGAGCAACCGCTGAAGAGATAAAGACTGCCATGGCAAGTTTTGGAGGAGTAGACCGTCGTTTTGATTTCAAGATCAAGAACGATCATCTGGCTTTCCTGAGTGATTACGCTCATCATCCGGAAGAAATCCGGAAAAGCATTACTTCCCTCAAAGCACTTTATCCGGACCGGAAAATCACAGCAGTCTTCCAGCCTCATCTGTATACACGAACACGCGACTTTTACAAAGAGTTCGCCGAAAGTCTGTCCCTGCTCGATGAAGTGATCCTGCTGGACATCTATCCGGCACGAGAACTTCCCATACCGGGAGTTACCAGCCGGTTAATATATGACAACCTGCGTCCCGACATGGAAAAAACATTATGTACCAAAGAAGAGCTTCTTGATCTGTTGAAAAAGAAACATCTTGAAGTACTGGTTACCCTGGGAGCCGGAGATATTGACAATTTTGTACCACAAATTTATGAAATGCTGAAAGACCGATGATCAAACGAATTCTCATACTCTGTACACTGCTGCTGATTTCGGCTTACCTCGTGTTGGCCGTCACCGCTTTTAATGGCAAACCCGATAATCGGATTTGCAAGGGTATGGAATTGGTTGTCAAAGACAGTGTCAATTTCGGATTTGTAACTCCAGCTGAAGTAAAAGCTCTGTTAAAAGCCAAGAAGCTGTCTCCGGAAGGAAAACCTTTGAACAGCATCAATGTTCGCAGACTGGAAGAAACACTTGACAAGCATCCGTTTATCAGCGATGCAGAGTGTTACCTGACCTCCGGAGGTAAAGTCGGCATTGAAATCTATCAGCGCATTCCTTTGATGAGAATCATGAGTGACAATGGCGACAACTATTACATCGATCAGGAAGGTAATATTATGTCAGCCCCCGGGAAACCGGTTCATGTCGCTGTAGCTACAGGATACATAGACCGCAAGTTCGCTCAGGAAGAGCTTCACAAGCTGGGAAACTACCTTCAGGCTAATCCCTTCTGGAGTACACAGATTGAACAGATTCATGTCACTCCCAAACTGGAACTGGAACTTGTTCCCCGTGTGGGAGACCATATACTGTTTTTAGGAAAAGCAGGAAACTATGATGAGAAGTTTAGAAAACTGCGTACATTCTACGAAGAGGCGCTGAGCCATGTAGGATGGAACAAGTACAAGCGAATCAGCATAGAATTTAATAATCAGATTATTTGTACAAAAAAGAGAAGTAAGATATGGCAGCAACGGATTTTATAGTAGCAATCGAACTGGGATCTACAGAGATAACAGGCATTGCAGGCAAGAAGAACGCGGACGGAAGTATCCGAATCCTGGCATACGCCTCCGAACGTTCATCAGATTGCATCAAGAAAGGCGCAATCTACAATTTGGATAAAACAACACAATGCTTGACTTCAGTCATCAAGGAACTGGAGGAGACGCTGCATGCCCCCATCCGGAAAGTATACGTAGGTATCGGAGGGTTGTCTGTCAGAAGCATACGCAATACAGAATCCAAGCAACTGGGAGAAGACACGAAAATCTCACAGGCACTGATTGATTCCATCATGCAAAGCAACCGGGAAATCCCTTTGATCGACCGGGAAATTCTGGCCGTAGAGCCACAGGAATATAAAGTAGGAAACAATTTGCTCACCGAACCGGTAGGTGTTCCCGCTGATTATATCGAAGGACATTTCCTGAACATCATTGCCCGCCATTCCCTCAAAAGCAATATCAAGCAATGCTTCAAACAGACCGGTTATGAAGTCGCCGATTACTTCCTTTCTCCTTTGGTTACAGCCAACGTGGTTCTAAGCGACAGTGAACGCCGTTCCGGATGTGCACTCATTGACTTCGGAGCCAATACGACAACGGTTTCTGTTTATAAGAACAACATACTGCGTCATCTGGCGGTAATCCCGTTGGGTAGCGAAAATATCACTCAGGACATCTGTAGCATGCATTTCGAAGAAGAAGAAGGCGAACAGCTGAAACTGCGCTTCGGAAGTGCTTACACAGAACTTTCCGACAACGACGAGGAAACAAACCGCAGTTATAACCTGGACGGTCGTTGCACCATCCCGGCACGCCAGCTGGAAGATATCGTGGAAGCCCGCGTTAATGAAATTATCACCAATGTATGGAATCAGATCATGGTTTCCGGCTATGGAGACAAACTGTTGGGCGGAGTTGTCTTCACCGGAGGTATGACTAACCTGCCGAATTTGGACAAGGCTTTCACTCACATTACAAAGATTGAAAAGATCCGTATTGCAAAATCTTCCGAAATCAGCCTCGAAGGAGATATCGAACTGCCACAGGATGGTACCCAAAACACACTGATCGGAATCCTGGCATCCGGAAAAGAAAACTGCTGCCGCATTGATCCGAGAAAGGGTGTTCAGCTGAGCTTCACCGAAGATCTCCAGCAAAAGGAAGCAGAAGCCAAGCGGAAAGAAGAAGAACGCAAGCTCAAGGAAGAAGAAGAAAGACGTCAGGCGGAAGAAGCTGAACGCAGACACCGTATTGAAGAAGAAAAGAAACGTCAGGAAGAAGAACGGGCCATGAAGCGTCAGAAGGAATATGAATCCTATATGGAACGGGCCCAAAGCCTGCTGGGAAAAAAGAATTATAAGGCAGCTCTTCAGGAAATTGAACATGCAAGAGCCATGAATCTCCCTGAAAAGGCTGAGGAAATCAATGTGCTGGAAGACGAAATTAAGGCACAAAAGAAAAAGAACAGCTGGTTTAGCAACCTGACTGAAAAAATAACTAAGATGTCAGACGACATCATGAAAGATTGAGAAAAGAAAACAGAGTATTCACCGTATAAATAAAGAGGAAGAATTATGTCTGATGAACTTATGCCCTTCACTTTCCCGGAAAGTGGCACATCGAGCATCATTAAAGTGATCGGTGTAGGCGGTGGCGGCGGTAATGCTGTCAACCACATGTATAGAGAAGGTATCCACGACGTTACGTTCGTGGTCTGCAATACAGACAATCAGGCGCTCGAAGAGTCGCCTGTCCCCCAGAAAATCCAGCTCGGAAGCGAAGGCCTCGGTGCCGGTAACCGTCCGGAACGTGCGCGTGCTGCTGCCGAAGAGAGCCTGGAAGATGTAAAGGAAATGCTGAACGACGGCTGCCGGATGGCCTTTATCACAGCCGGAATGGGTGGAGGTACCGGAACCGGTGCTGCACCGATTATTGCCAAAACTGCCAAGGAAATGAACATCCTGACAGTAGGTATTGTTACAATCCCCTTCGTATTCGAAGGCAACAAAAAGATCGACCAGGCCCTGGACGGCGTGGAAGAAATGAGCAAACATGTTGATGCCTTGCTGGTGATCAACAACGAACGCCTGCGCGACGTTTATTCCGATATCAGCGTAATGAATGCATTCGGTAAAGCCGATGACACACTCTCCATCGCAGCCAAGAGCATTGCTGAAATCATTACCTTGCGCGGTACGATCAACCTTGACTTCAATGACGTCAAGACCGTTCTGAAAGACGGAGGCGTCGCCATTATGAGTACAGGCTTCGGAGAAGGAGAAGGCCGTGTAACACAGGCCATCACAGATGCTCTTCACTCTCCGCTGCTGAACAACAACGATATTTTCAATTCGAAGAAAGTGCTGTTCGTCATCACCTATAGCCCCAGCAGCGAACTGATGATGGGTGAAATGGATGAAATCCACGAATTCATGAGCCGCTTCGGTAAAGACGTGGAAACCAAATGGGGTCTTTACATTGACGACACGCTGAACGACAAAGTGAAGTTCACAATTCTGGCCACCGGTTTCGGCATCAAAGACGTACCGGGAATGGACAGCGTATTGGAAAAGCACTCTCAGGAAGAACAGAAACGCCTGGAAGAGCTGGAAGAAGAAGAACAGAAAAAAGAAGAACGCCGCGGTGACTATTACGGAAAGAGCATTCTGAAGAACAGCAACCGGAAACGCCGTCACAATCTGTATGTCTTCACACAGGAAGACCTGGACAATGACGATATCATCAGTATGGTAGAAACCACACCGACATACAAGCGTACAAAGGCTGTTCTGGAAGCCATCCAGTCAAAAGCTACGGCAGAAGACAAGATGACTCAGAAACTGGAAAGCAATGAGTCAGGAAGTATGACCATTACTTTCTAAACTATTCGGATTCAACAACTAATGTAATTATAAGAACTATGGATTTATTTGATCAGATCAGCAACGATATCAAAGAGGCCATGAAGGCCAAAGACAAAGTAAAACTGGAAACTTTGCGTAATGTGAAAAAATTCTTCCTTGAAGCAAAGACAGCACCGGGCGCCAACGACACTCTGACGGATGACGCTGCATTGAAAATCATGCAGAAACTTGTCAAACAAGGAAAAGATTCTGCTGCCGTATACGAACAGCAGGGACGTGCAGACCTGGCTGAAGCCGAACTGGCTCAGGTAAAAGTAATCGAAGCTTACCTGCCCAAACAGCTTTCGGCTGAGGAACTGGAAGCCCGTCTGAAAGAAATCATTGCCCGCACCGGAGCAACTTCCGGCAAGGACATGGGTAAAGTCATGGGCGTAGCTTCCAAAGAACTCGCCGGACTGGCTGAAGGACGCGCAATCTCTGCCAAAGTAAAAGAACTGCTGGGATAAGGATTCCTGAAAGACATTTTTATTAACCCTCCAGGGAAAGCCTGTTTGTAGTGCTCTTGTCAAAAGAGACAACTATAAACAGGCTTTTTTGACATTTTCCTGTTCTCATACTTGTCAATCCGCAAGGATTCATTACATTTGTCTGCAAAACTCCGGATTCCAGACGAAATATGTTAACCCGAAGAGATCCGGAAAACCAAAAAACTCAATTAATAAATCTTTTATGGACAAACCTTTTTTAGAAACACGTCAAGTGGTAAAGCGATACGCCAGCCACACTGCACTGAACGGAGTCAGCATTCAGGTACCTGAAGGTAAGGTGTTCGGACTACTGGGCCCCAACGGAGCAGGCAAAACTACCTTGATCCGCATCATTAACCGTATCACGGCTCCCGATTCCGGAGAAGTATACTTCAACGGTCACCTTTCACGGCCGGAAGATATCTTCCACATCGGATACCTGCCCGAAGAACGGGGACTGTACAAGAAAATGAAAGTAGGCGATCAGGCCATTTACCTGGCCCAGCTGAAAGGACTGAGCCGCAGCGAAGCGACTGCCCGCCTGAAGAAATGGTTCGAAAAGTTTGAAATCACCCCATGGTGGAACAAAAAACTGGAAGAACTGTCCAAAGGTATGCAACAGAAAGTACAGTTTATCATTACCGTACTCCACAAACCCCAGCTGCTGATCTTCGACGAACCTTTCTCCGGATTCGATCCGGTCAATGCTGAATTGCTGAAACGGGAAATTCTGGAACTGAAAAATCAGGGACACACCATCATCTTCTCTACCCACAACATGGCTTCCGTGGAAGAAATCTGTGACAACATTGCACTAATCAACCATTCGGAAGTTGTGCTTCAAGGTAACGTCAACGAAGTACGAAGCCGCTTCAAGTCGGATACATACACCCTGTCTGTACGTGCAGACCATCCCCTGAAAGACACCGCGCTCTTCCAGGCTACTCTGACACAAGCATCCGGTAACGAAAGCCATTACACGCTGCGTAAGTTACAGGAAGTTTCCAACTCCGATCTCCTGTCGGAAGTGGGACAGCAGGCCGAAATCCTCTCCTTCTCCGAATGTCTGCCTTCCATGAACGAGATCTTCATCCGTACGGTAGAAGGTAAAAAATAACTTAAACCATCAGCAAACATGAACAAGACATTTATCATCATACAGCGCGAGTTCATGAACCGCGCCAGTAAAAAGTCATTCATCCTACTGACCATCCTCATGCCCTTCATCTTTGCAGCTACCGTTCTGCTTCCGGTCATGCTGGCCATGGTGAAAAGCGACGAAGCCAAGGAAGTGGTAGTCGTTGATCAGACAGGAAAATATCTTTCCCAGTTTCAGGACAATGAATCCTATCATTTTGTACCGGGCAGTGAAATGAAAGAAGAATACCGCACCGACACATCCGGCGTCAGTGCCGTTGTGATGATTACCGACGATCTGATCAAAGATCCGTCAGCAGCTGTCATCTATTCACGCAAGGAAATCCCCAACAGTCTGTCGCGCATCGTAAACGAAGCTTTGAATACCCAGATCCGCCACGACAAACTGATCCACTACAACATTCCGCAATTGCAGGACATTATGAAGGATTTCGACCAGACCTATTCCATCCGTACCGTCAAATGGAGTGAGGACGGAAGCGTACAGGAATCCAACTCCGGCCTGGCAACCGCATCGGGCATGGTTCTGACTATCCTGATCTACATCTTTGTACTCAGCTACGGAGGAATGGTCATGCAGAGTGTCATGGAAGAAAAGACCAACCGCATCGTAGAGCTGATGGTTTCATCCGTCAAGCCCTTCCAGCTGATGATCGGTAAGATTATCGGTATCGGTCTGGTGGGAATCGTCCAGCTCTGTATCTGGGGAATCATGCTGACGGCCATACTGGCTGTTGCCGGAAGTATGCTCGGCATAGCCGCCCTTCAGTCGCCCGACACCGCACAGATGATGGCCATGGAAGCTCCCACAAGCGATGCCGCTTCACTGGTAGCTGCCCTTCACAACCTGAATCTGGCAAAGATGGGAACGCTCTTTGTACTCAACTTTGTGGGAGGCTATCTGATCTATGCCTCCATCTTTGCTGCCATCGGTGCCTCCATCAATGAGCAGGAAGACTCACAGCAGTTCATCATGCCCATCACGCTGCTGATGATATTTGCACTCTATGCTGCCATTGCCAGCGGTGACAATCCCGACGGCCCCCTGGCACAATGGTGTTCCATGATTCCCTTCACCTCGCCCATCGTCATGATGGTACGCGTCCCCTTCGACGCACCAATGTGGGAAATCCTTCTTTCACTCGTCATCCTTTACGGTACAGCACTCGGCATGATCTGGATTGCCGGAAAAATCTACCGCATCGGCATCCTGATGTACGGCAAGAAACCGTCACTGAAAGAAATGATGAAATGGATCACCTATAAATAAAACGGTTATACGAAAAGCTCCTGAAGAACAGGAAGAGACTTCAATTCGGGAAAATCCGGCAGATGAAGCCGGTAATATTCATTGATGATCTCCAGGCAACGGTTACGTTCTCTCCGGCTCATGGCAAACAAATGCATGGTTTCATAATTCATACGCATCAGCAGACTGATATGTGAAGCCTCCTGCGGACCGACATACATGCCATGCCGGGAGACTCCGCTACAAAACAAGCATTCAGCAGGTCAAAGCAGTCCCCTTCGGCATATCCTTCCACATTGGGATACAGTCCGAGGAAACGGGACAGACGCATCAGAAAGACCAGATGGAAATTGGCAAAGTTCGTATCACAGGCATCCAGCCAAAGAACAGAATGAACCAGATAAGCAAAAAGCGGAGCATTTTCGGCCTCTTCCTTCAGGGCACGATACAGAAACTCTGCCAGGAAAAGGGCAATCGCCGACTTATAAGGATCATAAGGCAACGACTGAAAGGGGCTGCCAGGATTTCGCTTCCCGTATGGGGTGAAGTCCGGAACGCGGACGGATATCCGCTTCGAACTCAACAAGCGACAGAGGTTGAAACAGCAACCCGTTGACAGCCGACTTCCGCGAACGCGATGCCGGGATGAGGAAAGACATCCGTCCTCCCTGCTCCGTATAAATATGGACAATATTCGACTTGTCACTATATTTCACGGTATGCAAAACGATTCCTTTTGACTTGCGCAACATACTGCCTGCAAAGATAACCGAATAAAAAGGCATTCCGGATGCATTTAAGCAGAAAAATGCGAAAAAAAACAGCAAATGTTTTGGTAGAATGAAAAATCTTCCTACCTTTGCATCCGCAAACGAGAGATACAGTCCTCGAAAGCCAGTCAGGAAAATCGCCTGAAATCAAGGAAGGCCCGTTCGTCTATCGGTTAGGACGCAAGATTTTCATTCTTGAAAGGGGGGTTCGATTCCCCCACGGGCTACATAATAAACAAAATCACGAACAATATTAAAGATTAGTCGAGATGGCAAATCACAAATCATCTATCAAAAGAATCAGACAGGAAGAAAAAAGAAGACTTCACAACAGATATTATGCCAAGACAATGCGTAACGCTGTGAAGAAGCTTCGTACAACTACTGACAAAGCAGAAGCTGTAGCTTTGTTGCCGAACGTACAGAAAATGCTGGATAAGTTGGCAAAACGCAACATCATCCACAAGAACAAAGCTGCAAACCTGAAGTCTAAACTGGTTGCACACATCAGCAAACTGGCTTAAGGAATTGCTTAGCGTAAAAGAGATAAGAAGGCTGGATTTATAAATCCAGCCTTTTGTCGTTTTATCCCTTCCCATCGCCATTATCCCCCGTTTCCACCCTCACACAGGCATCACATAAAAATAGTTTAAATCGTTGAAATCTCGTAGTTTTTTAGTAACTTTGAGCACTTTATAACAACTAGAAGAGTTAATAGAAAAATGAGTGAAGAACTGACACCTAACAGCGGCAGCAACTACTCGGCCAGCAACATCCAGGTACTCGAAGGCCTGGAAGCCGTACGTAAGCGTCCCGCCATGTACATCGGCGATATCAGCGAAAAAGGCTTGCACCACCTGGTTTATGAAGTCGTGGACAACTCCATCGATGAAGCACTCGCCGGATATTGCACACATATAGAAGTAACAATCAACGAAGACAACTCCATCACAGTACAGGACAACGGTCGAGGAATCCCCGTGGACTTTCACGAGAAAGAAAAGAAGTCCGCCCTGGAAGTCGTAATGACCGTACTACATGCCGGAGGAAAGTTCGACAAAGGTTCCTACAAGGTGTCCGGCGGTCTGCACGGAGTCGGTGTTTCCTGTGTGAACGCCCTGTCCACCCACATGACGACCAATGTCTTCCGCGGAGGTAAAGTCTACCAGCAGGAATATGAATGCGGAAAGCCGCTTTATCCGGTAAAGGAGGTCGGAACCTGCGCTCCCGGCATGACCGGTACACGCCAGACTTTCTGGCCCGACGGCAACATCTTCACTGTAACCGAATATAAATACAGCATCCTGCAGGCCCGCATGCGTGAACTGGCATACCTGAACAAAGGTATCACCATCACCCTGACCGACAAGCGCGTGAAGGAAGAAGACGGCAGCTTCAAGCAAGAAGTATTCCACTCAGAAGAAGGAGTGAAAGAATTCGTACGCTTCCTGAACTCTACCAACACACCGCTTATTGACGATGTCATCTATCTGAACACCGAGAAACAGGGCATTCCTATCGAATGCGCCATTATGTATAACACCGGATTCCGCGAAAACCTTCACTCGTATGTCAACAACATCAACACCATCGAAGGCGGTACGCATGAGGCCGGTTTCCGCACGGCGCTGACCCGCGTACTGAAGAAATATGCCGAAGAGAGCAAGGCTCTGGAAAAAGCAAAGGTGGAGATTTCGGGCGAAGACTTCCGTGAAGGTCTGATCGCCGTTATCTCCGTAAAAGTAGCTGAGCCGCAGTTTGAAGGTCAGACTAAGACCAAGCTGGGTAACAACGAAGTAAGCGGAGCCGTAAACCAGGCCGTAGGCGAAGCCCTGACTTACTATCTGGAAGAACATCCGAAAGAAGCGAAGGTCATTGTCGACAAGGTTGTGCTTGCCGCAACAGCACGTATCGCGGCACGCAAGGCCCGCGAATCCGTACAGCGCAAAGAGCCCGATGGGCGGAGGCGGACTTCCCGGAAAACTGGCAGACTGCTCAAGCCGCAATCCGGAAGAATGCGAACTCTTCCTTGTCGAGGGAGACTCAGCAGGCGGATCAGCCAAACAAGGACGCAGCCGTCAGTTCCAGGCCATCCTGCCGCTGCGCGGTAAAATCCTGAACGTAGAAAAAGCGATGTGGCACAAAGCTTTCGAGAGTGACGAGGTGAACAACATCATCCAGGCGCTGGGCATCCGTTTCGGCGTAGACGGTGAAGACAGCAAGAAAGCCAATATCGATAAGCTGCGCTACTATAAGATCATCATCATGACCGATGCCGACGTCGATGGATCTCACATCGACACCTTGATCATGACCCTGTTCTATCGCTATATGCCCGAAGTCATTCAGGGAGGACACCTCTACATTGCCACTCCCCCGCTCTACAAATGTTCAAAAGGCAAAATCAGCGAATACTGTTATACCGATGAAGAACGCCAGGCCTTCATGCAGAAGTACGGCGACGGCTCCGAAAATGGTATCCACACCCAGCGATACAAAGGTTTGGGTGAAATGAACCCGGAACAGTTGTGGGAAACCACCATGAATCCGGAAAACCGCATGCTGAAGCAGGTGCATCTTGAAAATGCAGCCGAAGCCGACTATATCTTCTCCATGCTGATGGGCGACGATGTAGCTCCGCGCCGCGAATTCATCGAGAAAAATGCAACTTATGCCAATATTGATGCATAAGGTGTTTTCTTTTCATAATTTTAATTTTTAAAATCCATCCTCGCATCTTACAGTTGAGGATATCCCCGGGGATCCACATCTCCGGGGATTTTTATTTTTACCCTCACCATCCCCCTCCAGAAACGACCTCCCGGAATCGACCGTATAATGCGGCTGAATCGACCGCACGATTCCTGGGCAATGACCGCACGTTGTCAGGGCATCCTGCAGATACCTTCACCAGAGCGAAAATAGCCCGCGGGCTTTTTAAAAAATGTTTCGACGTTTTAAAAAAAGACTTCGGGATTTGATGTAAAACGTTTCGGCATCTTCTCTCCCGGTCAAATTCATCGAAAAATTGATTAGGATAAACCCTAAATATCCCGAATTTTACAATTTTTTCATTTCAATCTTTTTGCAACAATTCAGCATCTTTAGAGCCAGAAAACACCGCCCATCCGGCATTTTTTCCCGAAAAACAGCCCGATTTGTCTATTTGTACGTGCATTTATACGCTTTGACAAGCGTCTGAACACACAAATGTGTACGTTTGCAACAGGTAAAACGAAAAACCAATTTATAAACCTTAAAATAATGAAAGGAGAAACAAAGACCCGGACATGAAACTTGAACACTTGGATTTAACCTATCAAAGATAGGCAAGCCATCGTATTTATACAAGAGATATTAAAACAAACATTATTAATAATACTAACTTATTTTTAATTATTATGAGAAAGAAATTTATTGCAGTGTATGCCTTAATGGCAGTACTTGCACTCGGTTCAACTACCTTAACTTCTTGTGTTGACGATAACGAATCAGCATCAGTTACTGCTATCCGTAATGCAAAAGCTGAACAATTGAAAGCTTTGGCTGCATTATCAAATGCTCAAGCTGAAGCTGCAAAAATTCAGGCTGAAGCAGAAGCTGCTTTGAAAAACGCTCAAGCTGAATGGAAAAAAGAACAAACAGAAGAAGCCAAACAAAAGTTTGCTATAAAAATTGAGGTTATCAAAGCACAAGCTGAACGCGATATTGCAGAAGCCAAAAAACAAGCTCTAGAATATGAAAAGCAAATTTGGGACAATGCAGATGACAAAATTCAGGCAATGGTATCAGATTATCAAACAGCACTGAACAAAGTTATCAGCACAAAAGAAGAATTAATCGAAGCTAAAATTGACTATGCTCATTTCGAAGTAGACTCTACATTAGCTGAAGCTAAATACAAAGAATTTGTAATTGATCAAAACCGGACCATTGCACAGAATGAAGCAGACATCAAGCGTCTGCAGGCATTAGCAGAAGGCGGTGCAGATAAGACTGCATTGGCTGAGCAAATGGAAGTGTTGGCAGGACAAGCTTATAAGATGCTCCATACAGATCTTCCTGCTGTTGAAGCAAAACAAGCTGAAGCAAAGAAAGCAAAAGAAGATGCATATCTTCCTATTAATATTGATAAACCATTCACAGAAGATCAGGAACATGAGAAATTAGAATGGGAAGCAGGTTTGCTGCCATACGCTAAGGGAGTACAGACATTGAAAGCATATGAAGCTGAATATTCAGATGAAGATATCAAATTCATAGAAGCTGACAATGAAACTTATGTAGCCTCTATCAAAGAATGTTTTGAAGAAGAAACTGTAACAGTATACACTCGCAGTAAAGGTAGTGACTTTGTAAAAGCTACACAAGTTGTAGAGAATGCTTTGAACCAAGATATAGCAGATGCAACTGCAAATCTTGGAGCTAAGAAGACTGCTACTGAAGCTGGAACGGGTGCGTTAGGAGATCTGGAACAGGCTGAAGCTGATTTGAAAGCAAAACAAGCTGCTCTTGCTGCAGAAAATGCAAAACCTGACAAAGATCAAAGTGTAATTAATCAGTTAGAAGGAGAGATTGATGATTTAAATGTATCAATTGAGCAATACAAAGAATCAGTAGCTCAATATACAGAAGAAATCGCAGATTTGAAACAAGAACTGAAAGATTTCCAGGCTACTTTGGAAGTTGTGAAAGAAGGTTCTGATGCACAAAAACAGTACATTGAAACAGCTAAGACTGTATTAAAAGCAGCAGAAGCATATGTAACAGCTCAGCATGAAGTTCACAAAGTGGATAATGCCATCAAACTGATTGGTTTATCTAAGAATAACTTCAATGATAATATGGAAGTAAATGCTAATGTTCAAGGAACAAACGGCTCACAATACAATCAGCTATATGAATTATATTCAAATACAGCTGATGTAGAAGAACTGATCGCAGAATGTGAAAAGAATATTGCTGAAGCAAAGAAAGCTATCGAACGTGGTGAATCATCTTCTAATGGCTATCATTTAGAAGAAAAATGGGTTGATGTAGCCGTATACGATGACTATGGTAACTTTACAAGATGGGAGCAAAAGAGGGTACTTATTAAAGTTTATGATTATGTAGATGAACGCTTCACCGAAACTACCAGAGCTATGATGGAAGAAAACATCAAACGTCTGGAAGAAGAATTGGCCGTTTACGAACAGATAGCAAACAATTACAAAGCAGCTCTTGATGCAGCTATCCAGGCTAGCGACAGCGATGTAAATGTTCCTGAAACCCCGGAAGAAGGTGGTGAAGAAACTCCTGCTGAATAAGCTGTCACTATTTCACTGAATCGCTAATAACAAAAAGTTTATAATCCCAGGGAAGGAGGAAGCATCCTCCTTCCCCAAGGATAAAACCAACATCAAAACAGAAGAATATGAAAATCAATAAACTTTTAGTATTAGCCGCACTCCCGATGATTGGACTTACAGCCAATGCCCAGGATAAAGGTCCGCAAAAGAATGACTTTACCGTGGCTGCCACTGTAAGCTATGACAATACCGTCATGCAGAACGCTATGCCGGGCAATCAGTATAGCTATTCATTGCCCGTTCAGTCCACCAACTGGAACGACAAGGATCTCCGCGTCGGCATCGAAGGTGGATGGTTCTTCCTTGACGAATGGAAACTGGTATTGGGAGGCGGCATGAGCATCACCAAGCATCCGGGGTATGCGGCTGTGCCGGGCACAATCGATGAAAACACCTCTACAGATGTAAATGATGGCTCAATTCCTGACTACGAAGCTGTAGCCGATCAGAACTTCCTGCAATTCAATGTTTACACAGGAGTAGACCGCTACTTCAAGACAAAAGTTGACGGCTTGTATCTGTATGCCGGTGCAAGAGTGGGTTATGCTTACGGACGTAACGTTTCATTTACGGACGATGAATATAGCCTTGGCAAATCGGTAGGCGAAGCTTTCAACATCCGCGGCGCATTGACCGGCGGTGTAGAATATTACATCACTGACGGGCTGTTTGTAGGTGCACAGGTTGATCCGTTCGCTTACACTTATTCCAAGAACTTGGTTAAGCCGCAGGAAGGACTGAGTAACCTCGATGGAAACAGTCATAACTATTCCATCTTAGCCGCTCCGACCATCAAGATCGGCTTCAAGTTTTAAGAAGCGAATATATAAATTCAAGTTAAATTCAAGTTTTAATAAGTAGAAAAACCCGGCTTCGCTGTGACAGCGAGGCCGGGCTCTTTTTATCCGGTCCGGAAGAAAGCGGTCCTTCTTCCGGAATCGTTTATCCGAGTGTTGTCTCTCCTTCGATGTATTGTTCCAGGAAAAAGTTTTCTCCATCAAACACGGCATACGAAAAGTCATTGATCCAGTCGCCCAGAATGGTAAGGCGTGTATCCCGCGTCAGCATCAGATCGAGCATGATGTGACGATGCCCGTAGATGAAATAGTTGATATCCGGATGATTCTTCAGGTATTCTTTGGTATAAAGCACCAGAGGTTCCTTGTCTTCACCCATGTATTCCGGTTCACGTCCGTTCTCACGCTTCATGCGGCTGTGTTTTGCCCACTCCAGACCGAAGTCAATACTCCAGCGCGGATGAAGCGAAGAAAACATTCGCTGCAGAAGTTTGCTGTGGAACATGGCACGAAGGAACTTGAATTTACGATCATTATCTCCCAGTCCGTCACCATGGGCCAGATAAAATTCCTTGCCGTAAATCTCGCAGGTGAGCGGTTCGCGATGGATCGTCACGCCACATTCCTTTTCCAGATAATCGCCACACCAGATGTCGTGGTTGCCAATAAAAAAGTGTACTTCCACTCCTTTGTCTGTCAGTTCAGACAATTTTCCCAGGAATCGTGTATAACCTTTGGGGACGACCAGCTTGAATTCATACCAGAAATCGAACATATCACCAAGCAGGTAAACAGCCGATGCACGGTCTTTAATGCTATCCAGAAAATTCACCAGTCTCCGCTCCTGGGTACGTCCGTGCGGAATTGCCCGTGAGCCCAGATGGGCATCCGAGAGAAAATAAACATTCTTCATCGCTTGTTCCATAGTCGTCTCTTTTTTATTGATAGCTTGCTGCAACAGGCCTCATCTTACAGGAAGCCCAGTTCCAGTTTTGCTTCTTCGGTCATCATATCCTTGTCCCATTCCGGTTCGAACACCAGATTGACTTGCGCAGCTTTCACTCCGTCTACGGATTCTACTTTCTGACGCACGTCTTCCATGATAAACTCTGCTGCCGGACAGTTGGGAGCCGTCAGAGTCATATCGATCGTCAGTTCACCGTCATCCTGCAGGTCTATCTTGTAAATCAGTCCCAGGTCATATACGTTGACCGGAATTTCCGGGTCGTACACGGTTTTCAGCATATCGATAATCCGTTCCTCTATCTTCAGTTTTGCTTCGTTGTCCATATAATCAAGCTTTTATATTACGAGAGCACAAAAATAACAATTTTATTTTCCATACACAACATTCAGAGCCTGCCTTCGTCAGCATAGCTGTAATAACCGCCGTCGGAAACGATCAGATGATCGAGCATCCGGATATTCATCACTTTGGCTGCCTGACTGAGGGCCTGGGTCAGACGGTCATCGTCCGTGCTGGGACGGGTGTTTCCCGAAGGATGATTGTGACAAAGCACCAGTGCCGTGGCCCGTTTCAGAAGGGCTTCCCTCAAAATGCAGCGGACATCTACCTGCGTGGAAGCCAGTCCGCCCTGACTGATACGCAGGGCATCTATCAGACGGGAGGCCTGATTGAGCAGCATCACCCAGCATTCTTCGACAGGAAGATCGCACATCAGGGGATGAAAATAAAGGAAAATGTCTTGTGAACAGCGCACCCGGAGACGTTCTGACGAACCTTCGTCTTTACGGCGTTTGCCCAGTTCCGAAGCGGCAAGAATAGTAATGGCCTTGGCCGGCCCGATTCCTTTATAGGCACAAAGATCGTCCACGCTGCGTTTGCCTAGTTCGCTCAGGCTGTTCCTGCAGTCATCAAGAACCTTACGCATCAGTTCCACTGCCGAATCTTCCGTATTGCCCGAACCGATCAGAATGGCAAGCAGTTCGGCATTGCTCAAGGCTCCCGGGCCATGAAGCATCATTTTTTCACGCGGACGGTCTTCTTTCGCCCATTGATTGATGTTGAGCTTTTCATTACTCATTATTGGTAAAAGTTTTTCTCGAAAGCGGAGAAAGAATCCTTGCCCAGCACACAACGTTTCCACCAGGCCCGCAGGAATCCGCTTCCATATCCTGTTAACTGTATGAACGCTGCAACCACGGAAAGCATACCTATTTTCAGACTTTTATTTTGCAAAGAAGAGTCCACGCAGATAATCAGGGCAAACAAGGCCAGCAGCAACAGGCTCCAGGGGCACACCAGTGCTGCAAGCAGAACCAGCACGACACCGACGGTAAAGGCAGCCGGAAGCAGATGAACCAGCTTCAGTGACTCGGGATATTTCTTATAAAGATTGATACGTGCGATGCCGGAGTTATGCACCTGCTTGAAGAATTTCTTCAGATCGGTACGCCGTTTGTGCCATACCCAGGCTTCAGGAAACAGGCGGCAGCGATAGCCTCCCTTGAAAATCCGGATACTGAAATCAATATCTTCGCCGAAACGCATGCGGGAAAATCCGCCTAATGCCCGATAAACTTCCGTCCGCACTCCCATGTTAAAGCTGCGGGGATAGAACTTATCCATTTTCTTCTTACCGCCACGGATGCCTCCGGTCGTAAAAAATGAGGTCATGGCATAGTTGATGGCTTTCTGTACGTCTGTAAAAGAATCATGTGCCCGGTCGGGTCCTCCGAAGGCATCTGCCGGTTCACGACCCAGCTCTGCTTCAATAGCTTCCAGATAACCGGGCGGCAATACACAGTCTGAATCCAGAATCAGCACGTAAGTACCCTGACTACGTTCCACTCCGTAGTTGCGGGTCTGCCCGGGACCGGAATTGGGCTTATTATAATAATGTATATCCAGACAAGCGGTGTACTTCTCCACCACATCCTTGCAAGGAACGGCAGAACCGTCTTCCACTACGATCACTTCAAAGTCCTTGAAACGCTGTTCCGTCAGACTCTGCAACAGTTCGTCCACTTCATCAGGACGATTATATACAGGAATAATCAGAGAATATTTCATAAGTGCTGTTTCTGTTAACCGTACAAATATACACTTTTCTTATTCCATCGAATCATGCCACAATTCATTTTTCCCTTTTTTTCTGTTACAAAAACCGTAACTTTACGTTTAGCTTTATGAAAACAAACAAGAACGGCCATAACAAAACATGAGCAAAGAAACACTGACATCCACTTTCACCGAACTGAGGAAGGGTTTTCTCAGGCTTGCCATGCGCTTTCTTCCCAGCCAGGAGGACGCTGACGATGCCCTGCAGGAAGCTTTCTTCCGCCTGTGGAAACAGGCAGACCGGATCAGTTCGCGTGAAGAGGCGGAAGCGCTGACGGTGGTAACGGTCAAGAATCTGTGCATTGATATCCTGCGCCGCAGAAGTCACCTGCAGACAGTGGAACTGGACGAAAACAGAGACAATGCAGTGGGCGATCCGGAATCGGAAGCCCAGGAAAGGGAGGAGCGTTTCCGGATCATCGAAAGAATCATAGAACTTCATCTGACCCCGCTCCAGAGACAAATCCTGCACATGAAAGAGTATGAAAATAAAGATTATGAAGAAATTGCGGAAATATTGGGCATGCAGCCCCCGGCTGTCCGCATGCAAATGTCGAGAGCCAGAAAAGAAATCAGAGCATGTTACTTAAAACAAATGGAACGATGAAACGAAACGAACGTACATATCAACAGTGGAAAGACCTGGCAGAGCGCTACTTCGAAGCCGAAACAACTCCCGAAGAGGAAAAAGGAGCTGGCTTGTTTCCTGGCTACTCCCCTATCACAGAGCAAAGATTTCGAAGAGCTCCGTGCCGTTATGGGCTTTATGGCAATGGGACACGCAACACATCGTAAACGACAAGTTCACACATTCCGCTATGCCGCTGCAGCAGCTGTAACAGGCATCTTGCTGACGGCTACGGTCTGGCAACTGGCCGGAACAAAGGATGTCTGCGTTGCCTACATCAATGGCGAACGCATTACCGATACAGAAACCGTACTGAACGAAGCAATGAAATCTGTCGGGAAGGTACGTCACAATCCGGAAGAAGCAAACAGTCTGGAGAAACAACTTACCGATATTTTCCAGACGCTGGAAGAAAAGGATACTTTGTCTGTCAACTGATAATATAATGCTTATGATACAACGATGGATAGGAATAGGAATACTTTCACTGCTGACTCTGCCTTTAATGGCCCAGAAGGGACTGCAGGTGAATACCTTGTTCGACGGACGTTTTAAAAAAGATCACAGAGCCGTAGAAGTGCTTATCAAAGGAAAGGAGTTGAAGAAATATCACCTGAGCCTGTTCAGAAGCCTTACGGTGACCAATGCTCCGGCCGTTTTCCGGGAAATGGAAACGCTGGTCTGTCAGGATGCAAAAAGTGCCGTGGACAAGGAAGTAGGTACAATCGGGAACCGTCTGTACTATGGCTTCTACTGTTTTTCGGAAGAAGAAGGAACTTTCAGATACCTCTTCTACCGCAACACTTCCGTAAAGCCCGAAAGAGAAAAGCTGCCGGAGGCTACGGTCGTCTACATGGAGGGACAAGTCACCCTGGAAGAACTCAAACAATTATTTCAATAAGAATAACAATTAACACAGATAGCATATGAAAAAAATAATCTTACTGGCAACAAGTTTCCTCTTTATGGCAGATATGTATGCCCAAACAAGAGATTCACTGGAAGTAACTCATACAGTCAGCATAGAAAACCCTGACCGGGTAACATTGCGACAATCAGACAAACAACTGACAGTTGAAATAGAAGGAGAAAATGGAAATCCGGATTTTCATTATGTACGCGAAGTCAACCTTTCCGGATCTGAGTCCTCCGTAACCAAAGAACGGAATGGCAACTGGGACTTCAACATACCTTTCCGCAAACAGACTGCACAAGGCAAGCGCAAACGTAATGCTGTAATTCTGAAAGATCTCAAACTGGGATTATCAACCTCCCTCAATACTCCGGCCGGCATGGATGTCAATATGGCTTCTTCCTGGGAAATTACGACTCCGACTTTAGGCTGGGCTTACTATCCCTGGCGGACAAACACTTATTTCTCTATCGGAATAGCAGGAAGCTGGCGAAATTACCGAATGACCGGCAAACAGCGTTTCATTAAGGAAGGCAGTAATCTGGTGCTGGGAAGTTATCCGGAAGGAGCAGATATCCAGTTCTCACGCATCAAGATTTTCAGCTGGTCGGTTCCGATGATGATCAGTCACAAATTCAAAAACGGACTGGGATTCGACCTGGGAGCCATTATCAACTTCAATACGCATGCCAGCCTGAAAACCCGCTACAAGCTGGACGGGGAGTCCTATAAAATAACCGACAACAATATCCACCAGACTCCCGTCACGGTTGATCTTCAGGCTTCTTTCCAATGCAAGATTATCGGTATCTACGTGAAATACAGTCCGTGCCAGATTTTGGATGCGGCCTATGGACCTAAGTTCTCAGCCTTATCCGCAGGTATTGTTCTGTTCTGATGCGGTTACACCAACAGTATAAAAACAACAGCAGCCATTCTTCCGAAGAAGGATGGCTGCCGTCTTATAAGGATAAATCAATTATGCTTTTACGCGACCAACGTAAGAACCGTCACGAGTGTCAACTTCGATAATTTCATCCTGGTTGATGAACAAAGGCACACGTATAGTAGCACCAGTTTCAACAGTTGCAGGTTTTGTTGCATTGGTAGCTGTATCGCCCTTCAGACCCGGTTCAGTGTAAGTAACCTTCAGCTGAACTTTCACCGGCAACTCAGCAAACAAGATAGTTTCTGTAGAAGCGTCAGATACAACATCGATCACCATTTCTTCTTTCAGGAAGTCTACACCTTCAATCAGGTCGTGAGCGATAGGAACCTGTTCGTAAGTTTCCTGATTCATGAAGATATAGTCTTCACCTTCTTTATAAAGGAACTGATAAGGACGACGTTCTACACGTACATCTTCCAGCTTTTCACCGATATTGAAACGACGTTCCAACACGTAACCGTCTACAACATCTTTCAGTTTAGTACGCATGAAAGTGTTACCCTTACCCGGTTTTACATGCAGGAAATCAATACAGAAATACAGCTTACCGTCCATACGGATCGCAGTTCCGATTTTAATGTCTTGAGCGTTAATCATAACTAGTATTCTTTTATTAATGTGATTATAAATTATTCTATAACTGAATTCGGCTGCAAAATTAATCTAAATCACGAAAAAACACAAAAAGTTTTGTCTAAAAATGACTTAGCCCTTTGTATATTAAAAAAAAGTCACTAATTTTGCAGCCCGAACGCATAGAATAATAACATAAATAGTATATACGAAAATGAAAAGAACATTCCAACCCTCTAACAGAAAGAGAAGAAACAAACACGGTTTCCGTGAAAGAATGGCTACCGCAAACGGTCGCCGAGTATTGGCTGCACGTCGCGCTAAAGGCCGCAAGAAATTAACTGTATCTGACGAATACAACGGAGTTAAAGCATAACCGTGTGCGTTGGAAATAGAATTTAAGAAGGTCTCGTCTCCGGACGATGTTTCTTCTTTACAGGCGCGGATTACGCGGATTACACGGATTCTTAGTTGTCCGCGTAATCAAACGTAATCCGCGCCTGATTTATTTTAAAAGTATTATATGGTTACACTGAAAGATTTCTTTTCATTCCAAAAGAACCGTTTCTTCTGGATTAATCTGATAGCCATGATCGTGGTTATCATTGCAGTGTGCTGGGGCACATTATACGGACTGGATATTTATACCCATCACGGTGAATCTTACGTTGTTCCCAACGTGAAGAACAAGAGCATGCTGGAAGCAGAGAAATCACTGAATGCCCAGCAACTGAAAGCAATTATCGTTGACTCCAGCTATGTCAAAGGTATGCCGGCCGGCATGGTACTGGAACAGACTCCCGTGGGCGGTTCGCGGGTAAAGGAAGGACGGGCAGTCTATCTGACCGTTACAACCAGCGATGTTCCATTGGTCAAACTTCCGGACCTGATCGACAACAGTTCGCTTCGCCAGGCTGCTGCCAAGCTGAAATCCATCGGCTTCAGACTGACAGAACCGGAATACATTGCTGGTGAGCAGGACTGGGTATACGGAATCAAGTACCGGGGACGGACACTTCAGACTGGAGACAAAGTTCCTCATGAAGCCTTGCTTACCTTATGTGTCGGGAATAAGAAGCTTCAGGATTCACTGGCTGTAGATTCATTCTCCATTCAGACGGAAATGAATACAGAAGAAGACCAACCGCAAGTAGATGATTCGTGGTTTTAATAACCTATAAAACAAACTGTAACGAATGGCAGAAGACTATATAGATGAACTGGACGAAACGCTGGATGATTTGGAACCGGTCAGCGGAACACCCGAACTTTATGAGCATTTCCGGGTGGTAGTCGACAAAGGACAAAGTCCCGTACGAATAGATAAATATCTTTTTGAACGTATTGTCAATGCTTCACGTAACCGTATACAGACAGCAGCCGATGCCGGATTCGTTATGGCTAACGGAAAGCCTGTCAAAAGCAGCTACAAAGTCAAGCCGCAGGACGTACTGACCGTCATGATGGACAGACCTCGCTACGAGAACGACATCATTCCGGAAGATATTCCGCTGGATGTTGTATATGAAGACGAGGATCTGATGGTTATCAACAAACCGGCCGGACTGGTGGTTCATCCGGGATGCGGCAATTACCACGGAACACTGGTCAATGCAATTGCATGGCATCTGCGTGACGTTCCAACATATAATCCCAACGATCCGCAAGTGGGACTGGTACACCGTATCGATAAAGATACTTCCGGGCTGCTGGTTATTGCCAAGACACCTGATGCGAAAACAAATCTGGGATTACAGTTCTACAATAAAACAACCAAGCGCGAATATAATGCCCTTGTCTGGGGAATCGTGGAAGAGGACGAAGGTACCATCACCGGAAATATCGGCCGGAATCCGCGGGACCGCATGCAAATGGCAGTAATGTCTGACCCTACTCAGGGAAAACATGCCGTTACTCATTATCAGGTATTGGAACGGCTGGGATATGTCACACTGGTAAAATGTGTACTCGAGACCGGACGTACGCATCAAATCCGTGTGCACATGAAACACATCGGACATGTACTTTTCAATGACGAACGGTATGGAGGCCATGAAATTTTAAAAGGAACTCATTTCAGTAAATACAAACAATTCGTTAATAACTGCTTCGATATTTGCCCCCGACAGGCTCTTCATGCCAAGACGTTAGGCTTCGTGCATCCCCGTACGAAAGAAGAGATGTTCTTTACTTCAGAACTGCCTGAAGACATGACCCGTCTGCTGGAGCGATGGAGAACCTATATCAGCAACAGAGAATAATTATGAAACGTATAATTGCTATTGTAGCAGGAGGAGACTCTTCCGAACACGGAGTTTCCATGAAAAGTGCAGAAGGTATCTATTCCTTCATCGATCAACAGAAATACAACCTCTACATTGTAGAGCTTACACACAAAAGCTGGGAAGCAATCTTGCCGGACGGAACACGCGCCGCAATCGACAAGAATGATTTCAGTTTCGAAGAAAACGGGAAAAGAATCAAGCCGGACTTCGCTTATATCACCATTCATGGAACTCCGGGAGAGAACGGAATCCTGCAAGGTTACTTTGAACTGATAGGCATGCCCTATTCCACCTGTGACGTACTGGTATCAGCCTTGACCTTCAGCAAATTCCTGCTTAACCAATACCTGAAAGGGTTTGGTATCCGCGTAGCCGAATCCTTACTGGTGAAGAAAAAGAACGGTATCACCGACGAACAGGTCGTGGAAACCATCGGACTTCCCTGCTTCATCAAGCCGAATGCCAGCGGTTCCAGTTTCGGAGTTACCAAAGTAAAGACCAAAGAGCAGATTCAGCCTGCCCTGGAAGCAGCGTTCAAGGAATCAGACGATGTGATGATTGAAGCCTTTATGGACGGAATTGAACTGGCTAACGGTTGCTACAAGACCCACAACAAATCAGTGGTATTCCCGATCACTGAAGTCGTAAGCAAAAATGAATTCTTTGACTTCAATGCCAAATACAAAGGTGAGGTAACTGAAATCACACCAGCACGCCTCAGCCCGGAACTGACTCAGCGGGTACAGCAACTGACTTCTGCCATCTATGATATTCTGGATTGCAAAGGAATTGTACGCGTAGATTACATTATTACGGAAGGCGACAAGATCAATATGCTCGAGATCAACACCACACCAGGTATGACAGCTACCAGCTTTATCCCACAGCAGGTACGTGCAGCCGGACTGGATATTAAGGATGTCATGACAGACATCATTGAAGATCATTTCTGTCAATAAAAACCGGATACAGAACTTTAGGAAAGTGTGTGAAAACGGGAAACAGTATACCATCAAACCTGCCCGTTTCACACACTTTCTTTGTATGAAAAATATCCTGCGCGCATTTTATTTGTCAGAATATTTATTAACTTTGCCTTACATTAAACTATTAATTGTAAGTTGAGATGAACATTCCTGCCGAGTTTGACGAAATACGGCCCTATTTGCCTGAAGAACTTCCTCAGATTTTCGAGGAATTGATAGCTGATCCTACTTTCCAGGACATTATGACTCGCATCATTCCTGATGTGCCTGTTGAAATCCTCTGTGCAAAACTTCGCCAGTGCAAAACCAATCTGGAAGTACAGAAAACCTTTTTCCACAAGCTGCTTCATGACATCATGGATCAGCATAGTGACGGATTCGACATGGACACCTCATCTCTGAATGATAAAACAAGAAACTATACTTTCGTTTCTAATCACAGAGACATCGTACTCGACCCGGGATTCCTTTCCGTCGGTCTGCTGGACAACGGATTTCCGAACACGGTAGAAATCGCAATCGGTGACAATCTGTTGATTTTCCCCTGGATAAAGAAACTGGTACGCGTCAACAAGGCATTCATCGTGCAGCGTACAATCAACCGCAAGCAGATTCTGGAATCTTCCATGCGCATGTCCCGTTACATCCACTTTGCCCTGACTCAAAAGAAAGAAAATATCTGGATTGCCCAACGGGAAGGACGGGCTAAGGATTCTAATGACCGGACACAGGAGAGCGTTCTGAAAATGCTGGCAATGGGAGGAGAAGGTGATTATGTTGACCGCCTGAAGGAACTCAACATCGTTCCGACTTCCCTGTCATACGAATATGACCCATGCGACTATCTGAAGGCTATGGAAATGCAGCAGAAACGGGATATCGAAGGATTCAAGAAAAGCCAGGAGGACGATTTGCAAAACATGCAGACCGGTATCTTCGGCTACAAAGGACATGTACATTTCCAGACAGCTCCCTGTATCAACGAAGAGCTGGAAGCTTTCCGCGGACTTCCCAAAACAGAAGTGTTTGCACGGACAGCCAGTCTGATCGATCACTACATCCATCTCAACTACCGCTTATATCCGGGAAATTACATTGCATGTGATCTGTTGGAAGGAAACCAGCACTTTGCTTCCCGATATACAACGGAAGACGTAGCCCGATTCAATACTTATCTCCAGAAAAAACTGGATATGATTTCGCTTCCCGACAAAGACGAAGAATTCCTGCGGAAATGCATGCTGACCATGTATGCCAATCCGGTCATCAATCATCAGAAAGCTCTGGAAGAATGAGATATCTGCTGATTCTGCTTCTTTGTACAGTCGTTCTGGTCTCTTGCCAGGAAGAATATGTATACCCCAGCGTTGTGACTGAATTCATAGATGCCAGGACTAACGGAGAAGGAAAACTTACCTGGCTTATTACGGACCAGGGTGATACGCTTGATATTCAGGAACGATCCGGACTGGACGGGCTTTGTGCCAACAGTACTTATCGTACAATTACAATTTACGAACACCTGGAAGAAGAAGCTTCACAGACATATCCCATGGTAAAGGTATATTCTGTCCAGCAAATCTTATCTATTTCTCCGGTTGACAAAAATAATTTTTCACCCGGAGAAATAAGTACGGATCCACTCGACATCCAAAGCATCTGGAGATCCGGGAATTATCTGAATCTGATTCTCCTGCCCTTAGTCAAAGAAGGCAAACATATTTATATGGCAGTAGAAACAGAACTCACCCGCCACTCCGACGGACATCAGACGCTGAATCTCATCCTCCACCATGACCGCAATGGAGATGAAGAAGCTTTCACCCGCAAAACATATCTTTCCATTCCTCTAAGCACTTATAAAGGGAAATTACAGGAAGGAGACAGCATCACCCTTACACTGAATACCTATCAGGAAGGAATGACCAGCCGTAGTTTTGCCTATTAAGAAATCAATACAAATAAACGATATGATAAAAAGTCTCTATTTCATGTTTTTCGTATGCATTGCCCTATGGGGACTGATTGCATGCGGAAGCAGTTCTAAAAATGATTTTCCCAATCTATCCCCTGATGAATTTGAACGTCTCATCCAGGATGAAAATGTACAACGGGTAGATGTGCGTACCGTAGCAGAATACAGCGAAGGTCATATTCCGGGAAGTATTAACATCAATGTACTGGATGAACAGTTTGCGGCTTATGCTGATGAGCTTTTGGACAAGAATGAACCTGTTGCTGTCTATTGCAAAAGCGGAAGAAGAAGCCGAAATGCTGCCCGCCTGCTGAGCCAGAAAGGCTTCAAGGTCTATAATCTGGACAAAGGATTTGAAAGCTGGAAAGAAAACGGAAAAGAAATTGAAAAATAACAGATAAGCTGTTTCAAGAACGGGGATTTACTTTTTTGTCCAAAAGGTCTGAAGAAAAAGTAAATCCCCGCTTTCTATTATAAAGCCTCCAACATTCGTTTCAGAACGACAGTTGCTGATATCTCACGGTTGGCAGCTTCAGGAATAACCAGTGATGTAGGCGATTCAATTACATCGTCTGTCACAATCATGTTCCGGCGAACCGGCAGACAATGCATAAAGAAGGCATTATTGGTCAGTGCCATGTGAGCCGTATCAACAGTCCAGCTCATATCTTTACTCAGGATTTTTCCATAGTCATCCGGATTGGTAACTCCTGGACAAGCCCAGTTCTTCGCATAGATGAAATCTGCTCCTTCAAAAGCTTTCAACTGATCATATTCCACTTTCGCACCACGCACAAACTTCGGATCAAGTTCATATCCGTGAGGATGAGTTATGACAAAGTCCACGTCTGCTTCATTCATAAAATCAGCAAAAGAATTCGGTACAGCCTGCGGCAAAGCACGGGGATGGGGAGCCCATGTCAGAACAACTTTCGGACGTTCCTTCCGTTTATATTCCTCAATGGTTATCAAATCAGCAAAAGCCTGCAAAGGATGTCCGGTAGCAGCTTCCATGGAGAATACAGGTTTCCCGGAATACTGAATAAACTGATTCAGAATTTTTTCCGTATAATCATCTTCCCGGTTCTCGAAACGGGCAAACGAACGAACTCCGATAATATCACAATAGGAAGCCATCACCGGAATAGCTTCCAGCAGATGTTCACTCTTGTCACCATCCATCACAACACCACGTTCTGTTTCCAGTTTCCAGGCTCCCTGGTTAACATCAAGTACAATGACATCCATTCCCAGATTACGGGCAGCCTTTTGTGTGCTAAGACGAGTACGCAAACTGTTGTTGAAGAAAATCAGCAAACAAGTCTTATGCTTGCCAAGTGATTCGTATTTATAATGATCTTTCTTGATTTCAAATGCTTCCGAGAGGGCCGTTTTCAGATCTCCCAAATCAAATACATTGGTATAAGTTCTCATATTCTCAACAGACTTAAAAAATAATTCTATGCAGCAAATGTACAATTTTAAGTATGATTTACGCAAAAATATCATTAAAAAACAAGATATCTGACAATATTTGACAAAACTTTCTTATCTTTGGATAAAGAATAGAGAGATTATAAATCCAGTTTTATTAACCCTTAAAAACTTAAGATTATGGGAGCCAAGACGTACGGATCATTAGTAGAAGTTTTCAGAGGCAGCCTCTGGGAAGCTGAATTAGTTAAAGGCTTGCTGACCTCAGCCGGTGTAGAAGCCATGATAAAGGATGAAACATTGTCTGCTATCGCCTCTCCTTATAGCAATACCGAAGGAGGTGTCTTAGTTATGGTTAATAAGGAGGAAGAAGTTTATGCCAAAAAAGTTGTAGCAGAAAGAAAAGCATGAAGAATAAAATTTCCGCAGCCTTTGCTGCACTTTGCCTGACTGTGTCTCCGCTGGAAGCACAGGATTTAAAAACCACAACATGGTCTTCATTCGGTGTATCGTTTAAAGCACCAAGTGACATCACGATAGAAGATGATTCAGAAGAGGGGTACATTGTCAGTACCCCTACCTATTATATTACAGTTCAATTACTGGAAGGAGAAGGACTGAAACGAAGCGAACTTGCCTCAGAGCTCAAGAATATCGCAACTGACGATGAAATAACAGAGCAGTCCTCCGTAACAGAGTTTGAACTTCCACAATTTTACGGAGTACGCCTTCAAGGGATTTGTGACACGGAACAGTGCCTTTACAGCTATTTGCTTGCAAAAGATGAAAGCTGCGGTTTCTATGTATCCATTACTTACCGTGAGAAAAATGACAAAAAACCGGAAGACATACTGAACAGTTTCAAACTGGAAGAATAACAGATCTATACCTATGAAAAAGACTTATCAATTATATGCACCATGGATTACGGCACTTTTGATTGCTCTCACTCCTTTCTTGCTCAGCTCTGATATATTCCATAACAAGAAAGAAGAAAAGGAAGAGATCATGGAATACAGTTGCATTCCAGTTCCTGACAGCATCGAATTCTGCGGAACAAAAATTGACCTGACCCGCTATGACCGGCGCGAACGAATGGATCGGGAACTGATGGCATTTACCTACATGCACAGCACTTCGCTGCAGATCATCAAACGTGCTAACCGGTACTTTCCTATTGTAGAGCCTATTCTGAAAAAGAACGGTATACCCGATGATTTCAAATATCTCATGGTTATTGAAAGCAACCTCAACCCTCAGGCTCGCTCACATGCCGGAGCGGCCGGGCTCTGGCAGTTCATGCCGGGAACAGCCCGTGAGTTTAATCTGGAGGTAAATAATCATGTAGATGAACGCTATCATGTTGAAAAGTCTACACAGGCTGCCTGCAAATACCTCAAACAGGCATATGCACGCTTCGGCAACTGGGAAAGTGTTGCAGCTTCCTATAATGCGGGGCAAGGACGTATCTCCAAACAAATGGACAGCCAATATGCGGACAATGCACTCGACTTACAGCTTGTAGAAGAAACAGCCCGCTATGTATATCGCATTCTGGCAGCTAAAATGATGCTGACCAATCCCAAACAATTCGGATTCCGGTTAAAATCCAGCGACCTTTATCCGATTATTCCTTATCGGAACATTACAGTCGAAGAAAGTATCGATGACTTGGCCCGCTTTGCAAAGGGACAGGGCATTAATTATGCGCTGTTACGCAACATGAACCCCTGGCTAAGAAGTTCTTCACTTCCGAATCACGGAAAAAAGAAATATATCCTGGCCATTCCGGATAAGGAAAAAATGCATTATAACCCTAAAGTAACAATCCCCTATAATCGAAACTGGGTAACAGAATAGATTTATCTTTTTAAACTATAATACCCAATAGTTCATTAAAAATTCGCCAAGCCTAAGCGGCTCTGGCAGTAAATAAAATGAGTTCTTTGAAAAGTTTGTCAATAACTTGCGGGTCTGGGCTAATCCCAAACACGCAAATAAATCGTTCAAGCATATAAGCATTGTGTATGAAAGACTTGCAGGAGGATATGGAATAGGTTATTCCGAGCCTCTTACATGCCGCTTTGGCCAAGTTGACAGCAGCAAGCGATGCATTGAAGTGAAAATCCAATTTCCTGAAGTCGGTAGACTGGCAGTTGGTGATTCCTGCATGCTGCTTGCCATCTCTAAAGCAAAATTCCAACTGGAACCTGGTTCTGTAATAATCCAGCACCTCGCGTCCATCCATGGAATCGTCTGTAGAGAAATAAAGTTGCCACTTGTCTGTTCTTCCGTCCATCGGATACCAGATGGCTAAGGAAACATACCTTTTGAAAGCTTTAGCATAAACCCTCAATCCGTATAGCTTTCCTTTGTTCACCTCGTATTCCTTGCACCGGGTCAAATCCAGATTGGCAAAGTCAATCCTGCCGTCAAACCACTTGGGATGACCACGTTTTCCTGTTTTCTTTTCCAATGTCGGATAGTACAGGACAACATCATTCCTAAAGCGGCTGATAACATGGAAACCGTTCTCACACATAGGCGTTACGAAAGTTTCCTTGGAAAAGAATGCGTCTGCAACCACCGTTTTGGATATGCTTTGCAGCTTGTCTTTTCTGCTGATAAGATAGCAGCTGTACCAGTCAACAAGGTTCTTGTCCATATTATCCAAGGTCTTACAATCCGGTGTCTGAATGGAACCTAAAGTCATGCATTCATGGTTGTCGATGTCAATGACACCGATGCCCATGATTTCCAATCCTCGCTTGTATTCTCCTGCACAACCAGACCAGAAGTAACCTATCCAAGGTGTCTTCTTGCCTGATTTGGGAATATAGGAAGGGTCGATGGCGATGGCTTTTCTTTTGCCTGTGAGATGCTTGCTGATAATAGAGCCGTTGAACGCAAACCAGTCGAAAGTTTCATGCTCAAAAGGTTACGATAAGTCTGTTCTGAGAAACAGCCATATCTACCCAATTGAAGGAAATTTATACGATCTGGGATGGCCATGAATAATTTCATGGTGTCCATGAATGCTTTTTCAAAAGGTTTGTGTATATTCGCTACTGATTTGAGAGCCGACAGGCACTCGGATTGGTATTGCATAAGGAGTGTTTCTTTAGTCATAATCAGAAGAGTTCAGAGACTTCTAATTTACTAAGAAATAACGAATTATGCAATACTTTCCTCCTTTATTATCAGCAGGTTAGCTCTCTTTTTTAGCACATTTCTTCATGCTTAACCATTCGTTTTTGACAACATTTCAATGACCTCTTTAGTGTTTCCGAACCAGCTTTTGCCGGTTCTATTGTTTAACTTTTAATCTTTCGGTAAAAATTTACCGAAGTATTGCTATTATTAAATTGATAAATTTTTCCTTTAACCTTTATATATCCTTCTACCTCGGCATTATCAATAGGCTCGAATAGGCTTTTAATAGATACATCCAAAATGGTGGCCATTTTTTCAATGGTATCAAGTTAGGCATTTCCGTATATGGTACGATTTAATGAAGCAAGGATCAACGCCCATTTCAGAAGCAAGGTCTTTTAGTCGCTTCTTTTACTCCTTGCATAGTCGTTTTACGTTTTCAGCTAATACTTTCTCCATATTCAATCTTTGACACAAACCTAATGAATTTGTTTTAAGCATCAAATAATTAATCAATATTTTAAATTTTAATCAATCCTAATTTGCGGGGTAATTACGTTTATGTATTTGTCGTGATATAAATGATGTGTATAACAATTATGGTGAAGACAGTAATTTTTACAAGGGTTTCGACAAATGTCCAAAAGTACGATAGGCAAGTAAATAAGTTAACGGTTCTAACAAAATCAAATGCCTGGAGTGTTGAGGATTTCGGGAACAAAGGCAAATACTGAACGTACAAAACTTATGAATATGATAACCTTTGTTGAAGCTAAACATATTAATTAAGGTATTGGCTACGGAACTATCTCAGTTGAGACATGACACCTTACAGGTACTGGAGGTTATCGAGGAGAATCCCTCAGGTTTTTACGTTGATCCCAGATTTTTACGTTGATCCCAAATATTCCGTAGAATATCAGCAAGTTACAAAGAAGATAAAACAAAGGCGACAAGCAATTTTCACTGCTTGTCGCCTTCTGTCGGAATGAGGCGACTCGAACGCCCGACCCCTACGTCCCGAACGTAGTGCGCTACCAACTGCGCTACATTCCGATTATTTGTGTGGTGCCACCAGGAATCGAACCGGGGACACAAGGATTTTCAGTCCTTTGCTCTACCAACTGAGCTATGGCACCAACTTGTTTTTGCAACCGTTGTTTCTCGTTTGCGGTTGCAAAGGTACGCAAAGTTTTTAACCTGACAAATGTTTTCCCGTTTTTTTTCAAAAAAAATCACTTTTTTCTGCTTTTTCTCCTCATAACACCTGTTTTCTCCCCTCAAAGGCCATATCTTTCATCTGTTTCAACCGGCTTTTCTCATTCATGTTCCCTCTATATATCCTTATATATAAGGTAAGAAACCTCCCACACTCACCATTCCTTTCTGAAGGCCTCAGAAATTAAGAATAAATCAATATTACAACATTTCTTGAATTATTTTTAATAAGACTGATTGAATCAATTTAAATTTATACCTTTGCAGAAAATAATCTAAATTAAAAAAACAACACCTATGAGAAAACTCAATCAATTAATCCTGGGAGCTTGCACTTTGTTAGCTTTAGCATGTAGCCCCCAACCCAAGCAAGAACAATTAGTATCCGCTTACGGAACTCCCTACCACTGGGAACAGGGAACTATCGTAGTTGACACTCCGGAACGTCCGGCTGGACAGGAATCTGCCATCGGTCTGACTGCACCGAAACTGAAAGTTGTACGTGTAGGTTTTGTAGGTCTGGGAATGCGTGGTCCGGGTGCCGTAGAACGCTTCACTCACATTCCGGGCGTACAGATCGTTGCTCTTTGCGACTACGAACAGGAACGTGCTGAAAATTGCCAGAAATATCTGAAGGCTGCCAGCCTGCCGAAAGCTGCTATCTATTCAGGAGCTGAAGGTTACAAAGAACTTTGCCAGCGTGAAGACATTGACTTGGTATATATCGCAACTGACTGGGATCACCACTTCCCTGTTGCCAAATGTGCCTTGGAAAATGGTAAGCATGCAGCTATCGAAGTTCCGTCAGCAATGGATCTGAAACAGTGCTGGGAACTGATCGACCTGTCTGAAAAGACTCGTAAACCTTTGTATGATTCTGGAAAACTGCTGCTATGACTGGTTTGAAATGAACACACTGAACATGGCTCAGAACGGAGTATTCGGTGAAGTTCTCCGCGCTCAGGGTGCTTACATCCACAACCTGGATGACTTCTGGCCTTACTACTGGAAGAACGGTGAAGAAGACAAACTGGGATGGCGTCTGCGCTACAACATGGAACATCGTGGTGATGTTTACGCTACTCACGGCCTCGGCCCCGTTGCACAGGCTCTCGACATTCACCGTGGTGACCGCATGACTACATTGGTTGCTATGGATACCAAATCTGTTCACGGTAAAGAACTGGTAGAAAAAGCAAGTGGTGAAAAATGCGAAAACTTCCTGAATGGTGATCATACAACAACTCTGATCCGCACTGCTAACGGTAAAGTAATTGAAATCCAGCACAACGTTATGAACCCGCAGCCTTACAACCGTCTGTATCAGCTGACTGGTACTAAAGGTTTTGCCAACAAGTATCCGGTAGAAGGATATGCAGTTGATGCTGCTCAGATGAAGGCTTCAGGCGTTCAGCCTAAAGTAGACAACCTGAGCTCACACGGTTTCATGCCTGACGCTGAAATGAAAGCACTGGTTGAAAAATACCAGCACCCGATCTTGAAGAAATATGGTGAAATGGCAAAAGAAGTAGGTGGTCACGGTGGTATGGACTTCATCATGGACAGCCGTCTGGTTTACTGTCTGCAGAACGGTCTGCCTTTGGATATGGACGTTTATGACCTCGCTGAATGGTGCTGTCTGGCTGAACTGGGTGCTTTGTCTATGGACAACAACTGTGCAGCTGTTCAGTTCCCCGACTTTACTCGCGGTCACTGGAACGACGTTAAAGGATTCAAGCACGCTTTCGCAAGTCCTGAAGATGAAGCAGAAGCAGAAAAAGCAGCTAAAGAAGCTACTGCCAAGCTGAAAGAACAGGGTGCAAAAGAATGGGCTGCTGAAAAATAATCATCCGCACAATCTTAAACTCAATAGAAAGGCTGTCTTTCGGGACAGCCTTTTTTATGCCCGCTTCCGGCAGTTTCAGCTGGATAGACATATAAAAGAACCGGTGATGCAAGCTTTTTTGCACCACCGGTTCTTCTCACTTGCCCGTATCTGGCCGCAGCAAGTTTATATCCGAATCCGAAAAATCTCAGCCTCTATCCTTTTGACGGATCTCTACCCGACGGATCTTTCCACTGATTGTTTTCGGCAATTCATCCACAAATTCAATCACACGAGGATACTTATAAGGAGCAGTTACACGCTTCACGTGATCCTGCAACTCCTTGATCAGCTCGGGTCCTGCCTTGGCCCGATAATCCTTAGCCAGCACAATGGTTGCCTTGACTACCTGACCACGAATTTCATCTGGTACACCTGTAATGGCACATTCCACTACAGCCGGATGAGTCATCAGTGCACTTTCCACCTCAAACGGACCGATGCGGTAACCAGAACTCTTGATCACATCATCTGCACGTCCCACAAACCAGTAGTAACCATCCTCATCACGCCAGGCCACATCACCGGTATAATAGATTCCGTCGTGCCAGGCCTCACGGGTCAGTTCGGGAGCGCGGTAATATTCCTTGAACAGACCAAGCGGTTTTCCCTTGTCTGTATGAATCACAATCTGTCCCTGTTCTCCATCCTCGGCAGAACGTCCGTCCGGAGTCAGCAGATCAATATCATACTGCGGATTGGGAACACCCATACTTCCCGGTTTCGGTTCCATCCAGGGGAAAGTAGCCAGAGTCAGGGTTGTTTCAGTCTGTCCGAATCCTTCCATCAGCCGGATACCGGTAATCCGCTTGAAAGTCTCATAGACTGAATAGTTCAAGGCTTCACCGGCCGTCGTACAATATTCCAGCGATGACAGATCATATTTTGTCAGGTCCTCACGGATCAGGAAACGATAAATGGTAGGAGGAGCACAAAGTGAGGTAATATGATAGTCGTGTATCTTCTGAAGAATGTCTGCCGGTGTAAACTTCTCGTGATCATAAACAAATATATTGGCTCCGGCAATCATCTGTCCGTACAGTTTTCCCCATACAGCCTTACCCCAGCCGGTATCTGCAATGGTAAGGTGCAGACTGTTGGGATGCAGATTATGCCAGAAACTGCCGGTCACGATATGTCCCAGCGGATATGTAAAGTCATGAGCCACCATCTTAGGTTCACCGGTCGTACCCGAAGTGAAGTACATCAGCGAGATATCGTCATTCGTATTGACCTGCTGCGGACGCACAAACGGAGCAGCCTGCTCAATTCCCTGATGGAAATCTTCAAATCCTTCCGGATATTCAGGGCCCACGCTGACCAGTTTCTCAACGCTGGGAGATTCCGGCATGGCATCAATGATGTGACGGGTAATCACTTCTTCACCCGCAGCAACAATCATCTTGATGGTAGCCGCATTGCAGCGATAAACGATATCCTTCTTGGTCAGCAGGTGAGTAGCAGGAATTACAACGGCCCCCAACTTATGAAGGGCAATGATGGAAAACCAGAATTCATAACGGCGCTTCAGGATCAGCATGACCTTGTCGCCCCGTCCGATTCCCAGACTCTGGAACCAGGAAGCGGTCATGTCCGTATATTTCTTCAGATCGGCAAAAGTAAACTGGATATGCTCTCCCTTGTCGTTCGTCCATAATAAAGCTTTCCGCTCCGGCTCTTCCGCAGCCCATGCATCCACTACATCATATCCGAAATTGAAGTTCTCGGGAACTTTAATCCGGATATTCTTTATAAAATCCTCCTGAGAGGTAAAATGTGTCTGTTCAATAAATCTTTCTAACATACTCAACTTCTAAATTATTGCATTACTACAGCCAGGAAGCGCACTGTCTTCCCATCGAGTGCTTTCATTCCGTGAGAAAGTGCCGAATTGAAGTACAGGCTGTCACCCGGATTCAGGATCAGTTCCTTTCCGTTGATGTTCAGCAGCAGACGTCCTTCAATCACCAGATTAAATTCCTGCCCTGCATGTGTATTGAAATAGACAGGAGTTTCTTCCGGCTTCGGTTCTACGGTCACAATAAACGGATCTGCAATCCGGTTGCGGAAACCGGAAGCCAGCGATTCATATTTATAGGCTTTGGTACGTTCCACGGATACACCTGCTCCCCGACGAGTCAGAAAGTAGGCATTCATCTTCGGTTCTTCACCGAACATCAGCACATCCAGAGGGACATCAAAATGGCGGGCTATCTTTTGCAGGGAACTGACTGACAGGTCACATTCTCCCGACTCAATGGCAGCATATTGTGCAGAAGCCAGTCCGCAGCTTTCTGCCATTTCATCTATACCCAGGCCCAATGCATCGCGCAACCCTCGCACGCGTTCTGCTATTTGTTTGATCTGTTCATCCATAGTTTTATCATTTAGTTGCTTCAAAATTAACAAAGTTTCTTCAATTGAGCGAAAAACAGGCAAAAAACTTTCCAATTATTCCTGAAACCCTGATTTCACCATACAAGAGTTAAAGAGCCTCATCGGTTACGGTCAGACGGGCCAGATAATCGTAATGACTGCCTTCCTGAATACATTCTGCCCGGAAACCGCACTGGGCAGCATAGGCTGACAAAGTATCGAAATCTACATAAAGCCAGTCAAAACTATCCCCTTTCACCTGTTTATACTGCATACGGAAGTCTATTTCTCCGTAATAGTTGCCTGCCAGATTAACCAGATAACTGCCGTCCTCATCCTCGAACAGGTAACGCAGATCACTTGAATCCATCAGAATCTGCCCGCCCGGATTGAGCAGCTGCCGGATACGGCGGAAGAAATCTCCCATACGTTCCAGGCGTCCGATAATTCCAGAACCATTCATCAGCATCAGGATCGTATCAAAACGCTCCGTAAAACGCTCATCAAACAGGTTTACCTGACGGGCTGTCAGTCCACGGGCTTCCATCACCTTCACCGACCAGGGCGAAATGTCAATCGCCAGTGCCTCCTTGCCCATCTTCCGGAGAGCCAGCGTATGGCAACCGCTTCCCGCTCCCACATCCAGAATTTTTCCTTCTGCCAGCTGCAAAGCCTTCTGCTCCAGCAAAGGCATCTCTTCATAAGAGCGAAACAGGTCTTTCACCGGAATCTCATCTTCCTCGAACTGAGAAGAAAACACACGCAGACGTGCAGCCTTCCCCTGCTTGAAATAATCATAAACAGCCGATCCCATCGGATCCTTGTCTTCCGTCAATAAAGTTATATCCATTATTCTATATTTCTTGTTTCCTGATTGTCTGTTGCCTGCAAAGATACGAAAAGATATGCAGCAGGATGAAAAAACTTGCATATATGCATAAAATTTTCCCGTTTTCTGTATCTATATTCCAAAATATTGCGTACTTTTGCAGCCAAATAAGAATAATTATACAATGAAGAATAAGAATAGCAGACTTGATTCCATCAAAATGATCATCTCAAGCAAAGAGATCGGAAGCCAGGAAGAGCTTCTGCAGGAACTGGCCCGGGAAGGTTTTCAACTGACACAGGCTACGCTTTCACGTGACCTGAAGCAACTGAAGGTAGCCAAAGCCGCCAGTATGAACGGCAACTATGTATACGTGCTTCCCAACAATACGATGTACAAGCGCATGACCGATCCACAAAGTGCAACCGAGATGCTTCGTCACAATGGATTCCTCTCTATCGAATTCTCCGCCAACATTGCCGTCATCAAGACGCGCCCCGGATACGCAAGCAGCCTGGCCTACGACATCGACAGCAGCAACTTTCACGAGATCATCGGGACGATAGCCGGAGACGACACCATCATGCTGGTGCTCCGCGAAGGATGTTCGCGCACCAGTGTCAAACATGCGCTGGAGCATGTCATTCCGAATATCAACCATTAATATAATAATACATAGATACAGAAAAAAATGGATACTACTAAACAAATAGAGGTCATGGTAGCCGACGCTTCACACGAGGTTTATGTTGACACGATTCTGGACACCATCAGAGAAGCCGCCAAGAAACGCGGAACCGGTATTGCCGAACGTACACACGAATATGTGGCCACAAAAATGAAAGAAGGAAAGGCTATCATCGCCCTGTGCGGAGACGAATTCGCCGGATTCACTTACATCGAATCATGGGGAAACAAAGAGTATGTAGCCACCTCGGGACTGATTGTCCATCCCAAGTATCAGGGACAGGGACTGGCAAAGCGCATCAAACATGCTTCGTTCACCCTGGCACGCCTGCGCTGGCCGAAAGCTAAGATCTTCAGTCTTACTTCAGGAGCTGCCGTGATGAAAATGAATACGGAACTGGGATATGTCCCCGTGACTTTCAACGAACTGACCGATGATGAATCGTTCTGGAAAGGATGCGAAGGCTGTATCAACCACGAAATCCTGATGGCCAAGAAACGCAAATTCTGTATCTGCACCGCCATGCTTTATGATCCGGCTCTGCACACAGACGACAAGGTTACTAATTTTTAATCCCCTTCATGAAAAATAACTGAAATAAAATAAAGCCTTATGGAAGAAAAGAAGAAAGTAGTCGTTGCATTCAGCGGCGGACTGGATACATCGTTCACCGTCATGTATCTGGCTAAAGAAAAAGGTTATGAAGTATATGCCGCCTGTGCCAACACCGGCGGTTTCAGCCCCGAACAGCTGAAACAAAACGAAGAAAACGCCTACAAACTGGGGGCCGTGAAATATGTAACGCTCGACGTGACTCAGGAATACTACGAGAAGAGCCTGAAATACATGATCTTCGGAAATGTGCTGCGCAACGGAACCTATCCCATATCGGTCAGCTCCGAACGCATCTTCCAGGCTCTGGCCATCGCACGCTATGCCAACGAAATCGGCGCACACGCCATTGCACACGGTTCAACCGGTGCAGGAAATGACCAGGTGCGTTTCGACATGACTTTCCTTGTCATGGCGCCGGGAGTGGAAATCATCACACTGACCCGCGACATGGCGCTCAGCCGCGACTATGAAATCAACTACCTGAAGGAACACGGATTCGAAGCCGACTTCACCAAACTGAAATATTCTTATAACGTAGGTATCTGGGGTACTTCCATCTGTGGAGGTGAAATCCTGGATTCTGCACAGGGATTGCCTGAAAGTGCCTATCTGAAACAGGTAACCAAGACAGGCAGCGAACAGCTGAAACTGGAATTCAAGAAAGGCGAGCTGTATGCCGTAAACGGAGAAGTGTTCGACGACAAGATCAAGGCCATCCAGAAGGTAGAGGAAATCGCAGCACCTTATGGAATCGGACGTGACATGCACGTGGGCGACACCATCATCGGCATCAAGGGACGTGTGGGCTTTGAAGCCGCCGCTCCGATGCTGATTATCGGCGCACACAAGTTCCTCGAAAAATACACGCTGAGCAAATGGCAGCAGTACTGGAAAGACCAGGTGGCCAACTGGTACGGCATGTTCCTCCACGAAAGCCAGTATCTGGAACCCGTCATGCGCGATATCGAAGCCATGCTGCAGGAATCACAGCGCAACGTCAACGGAACTGCAATCCTCGAACTGCGTCCGTACTGCTTCTCAACAGTAGGAGTTGAATCCAAGGACGATCTGGTCAAGAACAAGTTCGGTGAATACGGTGAAATGCAGAAAGGATGGACAGCCGAAGATGCCAAAGGCTTCATCAAGGTTCTTTCTACTCCGCTCCGCGCTTATTACGCAAACCACAAAGACGAGGAGAACGTATGATCAAAGCAGGTATTATAGGAGGCGCAGGATATACGGCAGGCGAACTGATTCGCCTGCTCATCAATCATCCCGATGTAGAAATCAAGTTCATCAACAGCTCCAGCAACGCCGGAAACAAGATTACTGACGTACACGAAGGCCTGTATGGAGAAACGGATCTCGTCTTCACCGACGAGCTTCCGCTGGACACGATCGACGTGCTGTTCTTCTGTACGGCACACGGCGATACCCGCAAGTTCATGGAAAGTCACAACGTTCCTGAGGACCTGAAGATCATCGACCTTTCGATGGACTACCGCATCAAGGACGACAGCCATGACTTCGTATACGGCTTGCCCGAACTGAACCGCCGGACGATCTGCCACAGCAAACACGTGGCCAACCCGGGATGTTTCGCAACCTGTATCCAGCTCGGCCTGCTTCCGCTGGCCAAACACCTGATGCTGAACGATGACGTGATGGTGAATGCCATTACGGGAAGTACCGGTGCAGGCGTAAAGCCGGGAGCCACCAGTCACTTCAGCTGGCGTAACAACAACATGAGTGTCTACAAGGCTTTTGAACATCAGCACGTACCTGAAATCAAGCAGTCACTCCGCCAGTTGCAGAACAGCTTCGACGCGGAAATTGATTTCATCCCCTACCGCGGCGACTTCGCAAGAGGTATCTTTGCAACTCTCGTTGTCAAGACTAAAGTGGAACTGGATGAACTCGTAAAAATATATAAGGACTATTACGCAGAGGATTCTTTCACGCACATCGTAGAAAAGAACATCGACCTGAAACAGGTGGTGAACACCAACAAGTGCCTCATCCATCTGGAAAAGCACGGCGACAAGCTGCTGATAGTGTCCTGCATCGACAACCTGCTGAAAGGAGCAAGCGGACAGGCTGTCCACAACATGAATCTGATGTTCAACCTCGAAGAAACCGTGGGACTGAAGCTGAAGCCCAGCGCATTCTAAATCAAGAACGATTATGAAACTATTCGACGTATATCCCCTTTTCGACATCAACATTGTCAAAGGAAAAGGCTGTCACGTATGGGACGACAAGGGACAGGAATACCTGGATCTCTACGGCGGTCATGCCGTGATCTCCATCGGACATGCTCATCCGCATTATGTGGAAGCCATCAGCAAGCAGGTGGCCGCACTGGGATTTTATTCAAACTCGGTAATCAACAAGCTCCAGCAGGAGGTTGCCGACCGTCTGGGAGCAATGTGCGGATATGACGACTACCAGCTGTTCCTCATCAACTCAGGAGCTGAAGCCAACGAGAACGCACTGAAGCTGGCTTCTTTCCACAACGGACGTACGCGCGTAATCTCCTTTGCCAAGGCTTTCCACGGACGTACTTCGCTGGCAGTGGAAGTGACCAACAATCCGAAAATCATTGCACCGATCAATAACAACGGACATGTCACTTACCTTCCGCTGAACGACACGGAAGCCATGAAGGCCGAACTGGCCAAAGGTGACGTATGTGCCGTCATCATCGAAGGCATCCAGGGAGTAGGCGGCATTCAGGTCCCCACTCCGGCATTCATGCAGGCACTTCGCCAGGCATGCGACGAAACAGGAACCGTCCTGATCCTTGACGAAATCCAGTCCGGTTACGGCCGAAGCGGAAAATTCTTCGCCCACCAGCACTGCGGCATCCGTCCTGATCTCATCACTGTAGCCAAAGGTATCGGTAACGGATTCCCGATGGCAGGTGTCCTGATCAGTCCGAAGTTTGCTCCGGTCTACGGACAACTGGGAACAACCTTCGGCGGAAACCACCTGGCCTGTGCCGCTGCCATCGCCGTTCTCGACGTTATGAAGGAAGAACATCTGGTGGAAAATGCAGCCCGCGTGGGAAGTTTCCTGCTTAATGAACTGAAAGGATTCAAGGGAATCAAGGAAGTCCGTGGAGAAGGTCTGATGATCGGTCTGGAATTTGAAGAACCAATCAAGGAACTCCGCAGCAAACTGCTTTTCGAACAGAAAGTATTTACAGGTGTCAGCGGAACCAATGTCATCCGTCTGCTTCCGCCGCTCTGCCTGAGCATGGACGAAGCTTCAGACTTCCTGGAACGCCTGCACCGCCTCGTATAAATCATGCGTACAATACAAAAAAAATTGACCGCACGATCGGGCTCCAACGACCGCACGATTGAGCCCCAACGACCGCACGTTGCAAGGGCATCGAAGGTATATTGCCGGAGCACCTGAAAAAAGGCTTCGGGCTTTTTAAAAAACGTTTCGGCGTATTCATCAAAACGTCTCATTGTTTGAATGAATACGCCGAAACGTTTTTTTTCAGCCCCGGCCATCACAAAATTCATAAAACAGGCGCCGGCTCCTCTTCAGAAACCGGAAAATTTTACTTATGTTTGCGTATAAACTCTAAATCAACAAGAAAACATGAAAGTTGCAATTATCGGAGCAGGTAACATGGGTGGTGCCATTGCCCGTGGCCTGGCACATGGACACCAGGTGAATACAGAAGATATCTTTGTATCCAATCCCGGAACAGAAAAACTGGAGAGACTGAAAGCTGAATATCCCGGCATTCATACTACACAGAGTAACAAGGAAGCTGCAGCGGATGCAGATATTGTCATCATTGCCGTAAAACCCTGGAAAGTGGAAGAGGTACTGAAGCCTTTGCGCCTCCGGCAGCCGCAGATCCTGGTTTCAGTTGCTGCCGGACTGACGTTCGAAGATCTGGCTCACTTCGTGGACCCGGAAATGACCATCTTCCGTATCATTCCCAATACAGCCATTTCTGAACGGGCCAGCATGACACTGGTAGCCGCCCGCAACGCATCGGAAGCACAAGTCAGTTCAATCATGAACCTGTTCAACGAAATGGGACGTTCGATGCTTATCGAAGAAAAATTATTTGCAGCGGCCACCTCACTGACTTCCTGCGGCATTGCTTATGTATTGAAATATGTACAGGCAGCCATGCAGGCTGGAGTGGAAATGGGTATCAAGCCTCAGGATGCCATGAAGATGCTGGCTCAGACTCTCGAAGGAGCAGCCCAGCTGCTGCTTTCCAACGAACAGACGCATCCGGCACTGGAAATTGAAAAAGTGACGACTCCGGGAGGTATTACGATCAAGGGAGTAAACGAACTGGAGATGGCCGGATTCAGTGCTGCCGTTATCCGGGCACTCAAGGCCAGTGTATAAGTACGGCTCAGCAGAAAGCTTTCCTGGCCCACTTCATGCTGCCCCAGCGTTTGACGAAGATGAACGCACGGATGTTCTCATCAAGCAGGAAGGCACACCACATGCCGACCAGTCCCCATCCCCAGTGAATGCCGAACAGATAACTGAAACCGACTGATACGGTCCACTGTACTACCAGACCGACATAGAACGGATAGTTTACATCCCCGGCTGAACGCAGGGCATTGGTCGCATAAATGTTGACGGCACGTCCGATCTCGACCACAACATCGACAATCATCACGGTAACACCCATGCGGATAATTTCCGGATTATCGGTCAGCAGACTGAAGATGGTATGCCCTAAGGCGGCCCATACACGAAAGAATCAGTGAAACCAGAATGGAAAGGCGCATCACATATTTGCCGAGCAGATAGGCAGCACGTACTTTACGCTGGCCTACCAGATGGCCGATAGTGATGGCGCCTCCCTGTGCCATGGCTATGGCGAACAAATAAACGAACATCACTATATTCACTGTATAGGTGCGTGTGGCAAGCGCATTGTTGCCAAGCATATTGATCAGATAAGTAATCACCACCTGCGAGAAGCTGTACGACATGTTCTCGCCCGCTGAAGGAAGTCCCACTTTCAGCAGATTCTTCAGTTCCTTCCACGGGAAAGGCCGGAAATAACGTACCGGGAAACTGGGGATGTGCTTGCGGAAAAGAATCACAAAGAGCACTACCATACTGACTCCGCGTGCAATGGAAGTGGAAATCGCCGCTCCTTCCGCACCGAGGGCAGGCAAACCGAACTTACCGAAAATCAGGGTGTAATTGCCGATGATGTTCATCACATTGACCAACACCGTGACCAGCATCGGATAAATAGCCTTGTTGGCACTCCGCAGGGAAGCGGAAACAGTCAGTGAAAGTGCCTGGAAAAAGGCAAAGGCTCCCACAATCTGCATATAACCGACTCCGTATTTCAACAGTTCGGGACGCAATCCCATCCAGCCAAGCAAAGTTTCCGCACCGAAATGCAGAATGGCACTGACCAGCAGACCGACTGCCAGATTCAGGCAAAGGGAAACACCGACTACCTGAACCATCTTCTGACGCAGGCCGGCTCCCAAATACTGGGAACACAGAACCGAAGTTCCGATATTAATGACCTCGAACACCAGGAATGCGAACATCACAATCTGGTTCACTACCCCTACGGCAGCAACGCTTTCGTCTGAATACTGGCTCAGCATGACGGTATCTACCGCCCCCAGCATCATGATCAATAATGTTTCGATAAAGATGGGAATCACCAGTCCGGTCAGTCCCTTGCGAATATTGGTTTGTTGAATAGCCTGTTCCACGATCCTTTCCTCATTTCCAGCTGCAAAGTTACTGCTTTTCCGGCGGTGAAAGGATTGACCTACATCAAGAGTTCTCTCCGTTTTCGCTCAGATAGGTTTCATACATGGCTGCAATCTCCTCCAGCGGAATACCCAGCAGATGAATCTGCCGGAACATGTCGGGCAGTTCGTCCTGCAGGAAAGACTGACGACGGAGCTGAATGATCCGCTCACGGGCTCCCGGGCTCACAAAATAACCGATTCCACGCTTGTTGTAAATGATTTCCTGTCCCTGCAGATAATCATAGGAACGGACAACCGTATTGGCATTGACCTCTACCATTGCGGCATATTCCCGAACAGAAGGGACACGCCCTTCTTCGGGATATACCATCCGGAGTATCTCATCTATGATCCGGTCGGCTATCTGTAAATAAATAGATTTGCTTTCCTTGAACTTCATACTCCCAACCATTTACGTCGTATAACCTGTGAACGGGTGAAAAGCCAGTAAGACAGCCACCAGTTGAAAATTGTCAGTGAAGCGAAAATCAGACAGCCTGCTGTCATCAGTCCGTTGGTCGTTGCCGGAGTTTCTTCGAAGTTTTCACTCATCCACTGGAAAAAGCGTTCCATCATTCCCGTTTCAACCAGTCTGGCAAATATAACCCCGCCTATCAGATTGACTGCAATGATTACTCCCAGAGTCTTCAGGAACGGATGCTTGTACCAGCGGCTTCCGCCAAGAATGAACAGGGAATGATTCCACAAGAGGAAAATGAATCCCAATAACTGCATCAGGACTTTGCTATAAGCATATTCGCCATCCATATTAACAGGAGCGCGTCCCGTGCGAGACATCATCTCGGCCATTTCTGCCAGCATCGATTGACTGAACTCGGCAGGAAGCCGGAAGAGCGGCTGCAACAGATAGCGTGACAATTCCAGTGTGCCAGCAGGGCAACAAATACCTGAATCGAAAGAAATACTGTAACAATCACGAAGCGGGAAAGAAATTTTTCAAACATCGTGGCCGGAAGCAGCAGGTATGAGATACGCTTCTCCTTGCTGTTCATGCAGATCATGATGCGGGAAGCATAAAATATGAAGAAAAAACTGGTTACCAGAAAAACGACTCCCAGCATATTGTTGCAGAACTGATGAAAGCTGTATGCGGAAGGATTCCACAACCATCCCAGCATAGGGATGAGGAAAGCGGCATAAATACCCAACAAACCCCAAAGGGAGTTTTTCCAGTTTTCAGCTATATCGAGCTTCAGCAGATTCGTGAAGCGTGTGAAATTAAAATTCGTAGTCATTATCTTGCGTGTTTTTATTCAGTAAATATCTTTTGTATTTTCTCACTCTCTGTCAGCAGGGCGTTAAACAACAGTTCCAGGTTCAACGGGCTTTCTTCTCCATAACGATTCGGCAGGATGACGCTGTTTCCGTGAACTGAAGGCTGCACATAAAGAGCATCGTCCGTCGGATCACTCATTCCCTGTTCGGCAAAAAACAGCTTGTCGGTAATACGGACCACAGACTCGTCAAGCAATACCTGACTGCCGTCGATCACGATCACATGGTCCAGCAGGCGGTCAATGTCTCTTACCTGATGGGTAGAAATCACGACAGACTTTTCTTCACTCATTCCCGATGCCAGAACTTTCCGGAACTGGCTCTTGGACGGAATATCCAGTCCGTTGGTCGGCTCGTCCATCAGCAGCAGCGAAGTGTTGGCTGCCAGTGCAAAACACATATAGGCTTTTTTCTTCTGCCCCATGGACAACTCTCCCAGATGAATGTCTTCATTCAGACCGAAATCTTCCAGACAGTTCCGCAGAATCTCCCGGCTGAAGCGAGGATAAAAGGAAGCGTTCAGCCTGACAAACTGATTCAGACTGAGATTAGGCAGTGTGAATTCTTCCGGCACCAGATACATATCGGCCAGAGACTGGGGTAAGCGTTTCTGTACATCTACCCCCCTGAAATAAAGGTGTCCGGCCTGAGGGCGTAACAGTCCGCTCAGCAGATACAACAGGGTAGATTTTCCTGTACCGTTCTTGCCCAAAAGGCCGATTACCTTTCCGGCTTCCATCTCCAGGGAGAAGTCCTGGAAGACGGAAGCTCTCTTTCCATACTTGAAGGTTAACCCTTCGATCTTTATCATTGACGTGTTCATGTTGTGACTGTTTATAGTTATTTAGTGTATTAGTTTAATAGTACACCGCAAATGTAAGTATTGTTTTTGAAATAACAAGAGGTATTTCAAAATTTAACAACCATTAAGAATCAAAAAAGGGATATCAGCAAACAGGAGCATGGATCTGTCTGAACGACGATTCACATGCTCCTGCCAAAAAGGAAAGTATTGTTTCAGGCTAAAGAACACCGCGCATACAGTCTTCGAATGCAGACAAGGCTGCCTTGGCACCTTCTCCCATGGAAATTATAATCTGTTTGTAAGCCACATCGGAAACATCTCCTGCCGCATAAATACCCGGAACAGAAGTACGGCCATTCTTGTCGGTCACGATTTCTCCCGGACGGTTTGTTTCCAGCACTTCTTTAAACAAATGACTGTTTGGAGTCAGGCCAATCTGTACAAAAATCCCATCCAGTGAAAGCTCTTCTTCAGCTCCGCTTTCCCGGTCTTTCACTCGCAAGGCTGTCACTTTTTCTCCGTCACCCATCACTTCCAGGCTCTGACGGCTGGTGAATACCTCCACATTACTCAAAGAACGGAGTTTTTCCTGAAGAACGGTATCTGCCTTCAGCGTATCGAGAAACTCCAGCACAGTAACCTTCGAGCAGATTCCTGCCAGATCAATGGCGGCTTCTACACCGGAATTGCCTCCGCCAATGACGGCCACATGTTTTCCTTTATAGAAAGGTCCGTCACAATGTGGACAGAAAGCAACACCACGACCGGTATACTCGGCTTCACCGGGTATGCCCAGTTTACGCCAGGATGCACCGGTTGCAACAATCAAAGCCGGCGCACGGAATATTTCGCCTCCCTTCACCCGCAAGACCTTTTCCTGACCTTCCAACATGAATGATTCAATCTGCCGGTTGTCGAAAACAGCAATCTGATAAGCATCCAAATGCTTTCTCAAATCACCGGCCAGGGCTTGTCCTGTAGTATAAGGAACAGAAATCAGATTTTCAATGCCAACAGTTTCATTGACTTGTCCGCCGATTCTTCCTGCCACTATCGCCACCTTCAATCCTTTACGGGCCGAATAGACAGCTGCAGCAGTTCCGGCCGGTCCGCCTCCGGCAACCAGAATATCAAAATGATGTTCACTCGGAGTTACTTCCTGGGCACGCGTTCCAGCCTTGGCTTCCAGTTTGTCCAGCAATTCTCCCAGCGTACTGCGTCCGACGTGCAACAATTCTCCACCAACAAAGACTGCCGGAACCGCCTGAATCTTGAAGCGCTGAGTCTCTTCCTGAAACAAAGCTCCGTCTACAGCCACATGGGTGATCTGCGGATTGAATAGTGCCATGACATTCAAAGCCTGCACAACATCCGGACAATTGGTACACGTCAGTGACATGTAAGTTGTTATTTCGAGTGGTCCCTGCAAAGCCTCAATACGACGGGTAATTGCCGCATCCGGAAGATTCTTTCCTTTTCCGTCTGCATTCAGAACAGCCAGTAGCAAAGAACTGAATTCATGCCCATTCGGAACTGCCCGGAAGCAGATACCCGTATCCGCACCATTCTTCAGCAAACGGAACTCCAGTCCGCTGCCTTCCCTTACACGACAGGAAAGGCGGGAGGAGCAAGAGGCTGTCTCTTCCAGAAGTTCGATCAGCTCTGCATACGACTCATGATCCTGACGGACAGAAATATCGAAAACATAATCCGCATCCAGCTGTCCCAGCAGGCTTCGCAACTGTTCTTTCAAAGATACGTCCAGCATATTTCCTCCTTTCCAATCAGATTTTTCCGACCAGATCAATACTTGGTTTCAAAGTCTCAGCCCCTTTCTTCCATTTGGCCGGACATACCTCACCATCATGAGCCGCTACAAACTGAGCAGCTTCCACCTTGCGCAAAAAGCTCATCTGCATTACGGCCGATACTGTTATCCTGAATTTCTACCAGTTTGATCAAACCTTCCGGATTAACCACAAAGGTTCCCCGATACGCCATTCCGTCTTCTTCGATCATTACTCCAAAGGCACGTGACAAAGCCCCTGTGGGATCTGCCAGCATCGGATACTGGATCTTACGAATACTTTCGGAAGCATCATGCCAGGCTTTATGCACAAAATGAGAGTCTGTGCTGACAGAATATACTTCTACTCCCATTGCCTTGAACTGCTCGTACTTTTCAGCCATATCCACTAATTCGGTCGGGCAGACAAATGTAAAATCGGCCGGATAAAAGAAGAACACAGCCCACTTGCCTTTCAGATCTTCATTAGACACTGTGACAAACTTGCCATTGTGAAACGCCTGTACTTTAAACTCGGGAATTCTTGAATTGATAATTGATGTCATATAAACTACTTTTTAAATTAATATCTTGTTTTAAATTTGTAATTATTACAATACAAAGATACGGGCTGGAGGAAAAGCAGTCAATACCTAAATCTAGGTATTCTGAAATAATTAGCAGGGAAGTATCCGAGTTTCACAATTAAATATGTACCTTTGGCGCATAAGAAATTAATACCATGAATAACTCACAATCAACTCATCAAACTCAGAAAAGGAATCCGATCACCTGGGTTCCTACAGCCTATTTTGCTATGGGGCTTCCATTTGTCGTATTAAATATGGTGACAGTACTTATGTTTAAGGGGTTAGAAGTAGAAGACAAACTGATTACTTTCTGGACTTCTCTGATTCTTCTTCCCTGGACTCTGAAACCTCTATGGAGCCCGTTCCTGGAGCTGTTCAAAACTAAAAAATTCTTTGTCATAGCTACTCAGCTGATTACAGGCATCACATTCGGACTTGTAGCCTTTGCATTAAATCTTCCTCACTTTTTCAGCATTACCATTGCCCTACTGGCCATTGTCGCATTTAGCGGTGCTACTCATGATATCGCATGCGATGGCGTATACATGGGGGAACTGTCCAATGCCGACCAGTCTAAATATATCGGCTGGCAGGGAGCTTTCTATAACATCGCCAAAATTGTTGCAACAGGAGGGCTGGTCTACCTGGCAGGAATCCTGATCGAAAAATCCACAAGTCAGGGAAACAGTCTATATGATGCAAACCAACATGCCTGGATGATCATTATGGCCATTCTGAGTGCTGTAATGGTTTTATTAGGTATTTATCATATCTTTATGCTTCCGTCAGGAGGAAAACGGGCCGCAGTTGAGGTACATCGGACGGGAAAGCAGGTCATGGTAGAACTGGGAGAAGTTTTAATCGACTTTTTCCGGAAAAGACATATTGTCTATTACATCTGCTTTATCATTCTCTACCGCTTTGCTGAAGGTTTTGTCATGAAAATCGTTCCGCTGTTCCTCAAGACCGAACGGGAAATGGGAGGTCTGGGACTAAGTGAAAAAGAGATCGGGCTATATTATGGCAGCTATGGTGCGGCAGCTTTTGTGTTAGGTTCTTTACTGGCCGGATATTATATTTCATCCCGGGGATTGAAAAAAACGCTTTTCACATTATGCGGCATATTCAATCTTCCATTTCTGGTCTATACTTTATTTGCCATCTTCCAACCGACCAATGGTTTGCTTATCTGCAGCGGTATCATCTTTGAATATTTCGGATATGGTTTCGGATTTGTCGGACTTACCTTATTTATGATGCAACAAATTGCCCCCGGAAAACATCAAATGGCGCACTACGCTTTTGCTTCTGGCATCATGAACCTGGGAGTGATGATTCCGGGAATGCTCAGCGGGTGGGTATGCGAATTGTTTGAGGAATGGTTTAATAAGCCCAGCGGCTATGAACCGTTCTTTATCTTTGTACTGATTGCTACGATACCTGCCTTCTTAATCACTTACTTTGTCCCATTCAAGTATAATCAGGACGGTACTTTAATAGAAGGAGAAAAAGAATAATCACTTAAAGAAGATTCTATTAATCACTAAAAAACTTTATGATATGACTGAAAAAATAAACATGCCTTGGGAAGAACGTCCGGCAGGATGTACGGATGTGATGTGGCGATACTCCCAGAATCCGGTAATCGGACGTTATCATATTCCTTCTTCCAACAGTATTTTCAACAGTGCTGTCGTTCCTTTCAAAGATGGTTTTGCCGGTGTATTCCGTTGTGATAATAAAGCGGTACAGATGAATATCTTTGCCGGATTCAGCAAAGACGGTATTCACTGGGAAATCAATCATGAGCCGATTCAGTTTAAAGCCGGCAATACGGATATGATTGAATCTGAATATAAATATGATCCGCGTGTAACCTGGATAGAAGACCGTTACTGGATCACCTGGTGTAATGGTTATCATGGACCTACCATTGGTATCGGCTATACCTTCGACTTCAAGGAATTCTTCCAATGCGAAAACGCATTCCTGCCTTTCAACCGGAACGGAGTTTTATTTCCTCAGAAAATCAACGGAAAATATGCCATGTTAAGTCGCCCAAGCGACAACGGACATACTCCGTTTGGAGATATCTACATCAGCTATAGCCCGGATATGAAATATTGGGGAGAGCATCGTTGTGTAATGAAAGTAACGCCTTTCCCGGAAAGTGCATGGCAATGTACAAAGATCGGAGCTGGTTCTGTTCCTTTCCTGACAGAAGCTGGATGGTTAATGTTTTATCATGGAGTGATTACAACCTGCAACGGTTTCCGTTACTCCATGGGGGCAGCAATTCTGGACAAAGAGAATCCAGAAAAGGTTCTATACCGTACCCGTGACTATCTGTTAGCACCAGCTGCACCTTATGAATTGCAGGGAGATGTACCGAACGTGGTATTCCCTTGTGCCGCACTACAAGACGGGAAACGTGTTGCTGTATATTATGGTGCTGCAGACACGGTAGTAGGAATGGCTTTCGGCTACATCGATGAGATCATTGATTATGTCAAACACACATCAATTCTCTGATTTTTATTTTAAGACATTCTAATAATAAGGAAGGCTGTAACAAATAACCAGGGTTATTGTACAGCCTTCCTTTGTATCATATATCTTGCTATTCCAGGAATTACTAAACAAATCTATTAGAGATACATCTATGGAACCAAATGGCTGCTCTGAATTATATCAATCAAGATAGGCTTCATTCCTCCAACAAAGCATTCAACCGCAATAACCATCAGGATAAGTCCCATCAGACGCATCATCACATTGTTACCAGTTTCACCTATGACAGAAACCAAACGGGTAGACAGGCGTAAAATTATATAGGTCAGCAAATAGACTATTGCAATAACCACTACCAAGGTTATCTTTAATTCCCAGGTATGAGCATCATCCATCAAGATAATTCCATTAGCTATTGCTCCGGGACCACACAGCATCGGTATTGACAATGGAGTGATGGAAATATCATTAGCATAGGTCTTGATTTCTTCATCCTTCAATTTCGTATTCGTATAACGTGCCTGAAGCATATCATATCCAATTTTTAATATAATGATACCTGCTGCGATACGAAAACCATTAGTTGAAATTCCAAAGAATTTAAATAAGAACTGTCCACAGAAAGTAAAAGAGATCAGAATAATGAATGAAATAATGGTAGCACGTTTTATGATATGCTGCCGTTCTGATTCATCCAAACCTTTAGTCATAGTCAGGAATACGGGCATTGTACCCAACGGATTCGTCAAAGTGAAGAATGACGTGAAGCACAAAAGTGCAAAAGGAATAATTGTGTCCATAGAGATTTAATTATATTAATACACAAATATAAGACAAACATTGCATTCAGTATCTCAATTATCCAAATATTTTCTTTCATTCTGATCTCAAAATTCAATTCAGCTAATCCAGATACCGAATCTTATTCCGATCTCATCTCCGTAAATCTCAAAGAAGCTGATGTAAACATAGCATGTTTTTTCAAAGCAAATATCACAATATTCACTTTCCCATCTTCCCGTAAAGCAGTCTGTCTGTCAATCCCGGACATCCAAGGACGGATATCAGTGTCACGGATAAATCCAGTGTCACCCTACATCAACAGGTTATTCCCGGGAGATCTGACCGTGAAGGAACAACAAAAAAAATCCCCGGCATCCATTAAGGAAACCGGGGATCGGAAAACGGCGACTACCTACTCTCCCACTTGCGCAGTACCATCGGCGTGACGAAGCTTAACTTCTCTGTTCGGAATGGGAAGAGGTGGAACCTTCGTGCCATAGTCACCTGAATATCTCATGTACAAGCAATACCTACGAAAACCTGAAGTATATATCAACCGCCCTGTAAGGAAAGTGAACGGGCAATTAGTAATGCTCGGCTTTGGTGTCTCCACCTTTACACCTGCATCCTATCAACGTCATCGTCTTTGACGACCCTGAGAAATCTAATCTTGCGGCCGGCTTCGCACTTAGATGCTTTCAGCGCTTATCCGATCCCGACTTAGATACCCGGCGATGCACCTGGCGGCACAACCGGTAAACCAGAGGTCGGTCCAACACGGTCCTCTCGTACTAGTGTCAGAGCCACGCAAATTTCATACGCCCACGATAGATAGAGACCGAACTGTCTCACGACGTTCTGAACCCAGCTCGCGTGCCACTTTAATGGGCGAACAGCCCAACCCTTGGGACCTTCTCCAGCCCCAGGATGTGACGAGCCGACATCGAGGTGCCAAACCACTCCGTCGATATGAGCTCTTGGGAGGGATCAGCCTGTTATCCCCGGAGTACCTTTTATCCTTTGAGCGATGTCCCTTCCATACGGAAACACCGGATCACTATGCTCTAGTTTCCTACCTGATCGACCTGTCTGTCTCCCAGTCAAGCGCCCTTCTGCCATTACACTCTGCGGACGGTTACCGATCGTCCTGAGGGCACCTTTAGAAGCCTCCGTTACGCTTTTGGAGGCGACCACCCCAGTCAAACTACCCACCAAGCAATGTCCTTCCATCCGGAAGTTAGAACTCAAACAAACGAAGGGTCGTATTTCAACAGCGGCTCCACAAACACTGGCGTGCCTGCTTCATTGCCTCCGACCTATCCTACACATCGCGTGCCCAAATTCAATGCTAAGCTATAGTAAAGGTTCACGGGGTCTTTTCGTCCCATCGCGGGTAATCGGCATCTTCACCGATACTACAATTTCACTGAGCTCACGGTTGAGACAGCGTCCGGATCATTACACCATTCGTGCAGGTCGGAACTTACCCGACAAGGAATTTCGCTACCTTAGGACCGTTATAGTTACGGCCGCCGTTTACTGGGGCTTCAATTCAATGCTTCTCTTGCGATGACATCTCCTCTTAACCTTCCAGCACCGGGCAGGTGTCAGGCTGTATACGTCTACTTTCATATTAGCACAGCCCTGTGTTTTTGTTAAACAGTTGCCTGGACCTATTCTCTGCGCCCTCCCATCTCTGGGTAGGGACCCTTTATCCCGAAGTTACAGGGTCAGTTTGCCTAGTTCCTTAACCGTGATTCACTCAAGCGCCTTAGTATATTCAACCCGACTACGTGTGTCCGTTTGCGGTACGGGTACCCTATCGATTAAGTTTAGCGGATTTTCTCGGCAGTCTGATTACCCATGCTATTGGATTGTACCGAAGTACGCTCCATACCTTGTCAAGTTCGGCTCTCTCCGCGGATTTGCCTGCGGAAATCAACGCCTACACTCTTTAACGGACTATTCCGTCAGTCCGCGATGGTGTCACTACTGCTTCCCCACGTCACTCCTGAAGGTAGTAACGGAATCTTAACCGTTTCTGCCATCGGCCTCGCCGTTCGGCTGAGCCTTAGGTCCCGACTGACCCTGATCCGATTAGCGTTGATCAGGAAACCTTAGTCTTTCGGCGAGGGGTTTCCCGCCCCTTTATCGTTACTTATACCTACATTTGCTTTTCCATACGCTCCAGAATACCTCACGGTACGCCTTCAACGCCGAATGGAATGCTCCCCTACCAATCATTGCTGATTCTATAGCTTCGGCAGACAACTTGATACCCGATTATTATCCACGCCCGATTCCTCGACTAGTGAGCTGTTACGCACTCTTTAAATGAATGGCTGCTTCCAAGCCAACATCCTAGCTGTCTTAGCAATCAGACTTCGTTAGTTTAACTTAGCTGTCATTTCGGGGCCTTAGCTGATAGTCCGGATTCTTCTCCTCTCGGGCAAGGACCTTAGCACCCATGCCCTCACTCCCGCGGTAAAACTGACGCGCATTCGGAGTTTGTCAGGACTTGATAGGCGGTGAAGCCCTCGCATCCTATCAGTCGCTCTACCTCACGTCAGTAACCCACGAGGCTGCACCTAAATGCATTTCGGGGAGTACGAGCTATCTCCAAGTTTGATTAGCCTTTCACCCCTACCCTCAGCTCATCCAGAAGCTTTTCAACGCTTATTGGTGCGGACCTCCATCTGGTGTTACCCAGACTTCATCCTGGCCAAGGGTAGATCACTTGGTTTCGCGTCTGCCGCCACTGACTCGACGCCCTGTTCAGACTCGCTTTCGCTTCGGCTCCGGAACTCGTGTTCCTTAACCTCGCCAGAGACGGCAACTCGTAGGTTCATTATGCAAAAGGCACGCCGTCACTCATTGCTGAGCTCCGACCGCTTGTAGGCGCACGGTTTCAGGTACTATTTCACTCTTCTGTTCGAAGTGCTTTTCACCTTTCCCTCACGGTACTGGTTCACTATCGGTCTCTCGGGAGTATTTAGCCTTGCCGGATGGTCCCGGCAGATTCACGCAGAATTCCTCGTGTTCCGCGCTACTCAGGATACCGCTATGCTTCGTTTCGCTTCGAATACCGGACTGTCACCGTCTGTGGTCAGTCTTTCCAGGCTGTTCTTCTCACGAAATTTCTTGCAACAGCGCGGTCCTACAACCCCATACATGCCGTAACACGTATGGTTTGGGCTCCTCCCCGTTCGCTCGCCACTACTGGGGGAATCATTGTTATTTTCTCTTCCTGCAGGTACTAAGATGTTTCAGTTCCTGCGTTAGCTTCCATCTTGGATGGATGGTATTCCTTCAGAATACCGGGTTGTCCCATTCGGAGATTCACGGATCAAGGGTTATTTGCACCTCCCGTGACTTTTCGCAGCTTATCACGTCCTTCATCGCCTCCGAGAGCCAAGGCATCCGCCATGCGCCCTTGCTTACTTTCCTTATCACGTCACACTGACTTGCAGTGCGGGATGATATATACTTCAAGCTTTCGTACTTTTTTATTTGCTTGTTACATCATGTCATAGAACTTCTTTTCTTGTGGAGAATAACGGATTCGAACCGTTGACCCCCCTGCGTGCAAAGCAGGTGCTCTAGCCAGCTGAGCTAATCCCCCGTTTTTTTGCGGCTGCAAAGGTAAGCATTTACATCCGTTCCGCCAAAATTTCAGGGAAGTTTTTTCGCCTCCCCTTCGAGGTAGTCCCAGGCAGAGTTGAACTGCCGACCTCTACATTATCAGTGTAGCGCTCTAACCAACTGAGCTATAGGACTAGCTTTGTGATTCAGTTCAACCTAGTCCGTTACGACTCGGCTTCATCTTTCTCTTTATATCGTTAAACAAATCCGACATAGTACAGAGGGAGAACCTCTTACGGAAACGCTCCAGAAAGGAGGTGTTCCAGCCGCACCTTCCGGTACGGCTACCTTGTTACGACTTAGCCCCAATTACCGGTTTTACCCTAGGACGATCCTCGCGGTTACGTACTTCAGGTACCCCCGGCTTTCATGGCTTGACGGGCGGTGTGTACAAGGCCCGGGAACGTATTCACCGCGCCGTGGCTGATGCGCGATTACTAGCGAATCCAGCTTCGTGGAGTCGGGTTGCAGACTCCAGTCCGAACTGAGAGGAGCTTTCGGGATTCGCATCCGGTCGCCCGGTAGCTGCCTCTGTACTCCCCATTGTAACACGTGTGTAGCCCCGGACGTAAGGGCCGTGCTGATTTGACGTCATCCCCACCTTCCTCGCATCTTACGATGGCAGTCCTGCCAGAGTCCTCAGCATGACCTGTTAGTAACTGGCAGCAAGGGTTGCGCTCGTTATGGCACTTAAGCCGACACCTCACGGCACGAGCTGACGACAACCATGCAGCACCTCCACAGCGGCGATTGCTCGCTTATCCGTTTCCGGATAATTCCACTGCAGTTCAAGCCCGGGTAAGGTTCCTCGCGTATCATCGAATTAAACCACATGTTCCTCCGCTTGTGCGGGCCCCCGTCAATTCCTTTGAGTTTCACCGTTGCCGGCGTACTCCCCAGGTGGGATACTTAACGCTTTCGCTTGGCCGCTGACAGTCTATCGCCAACAGCGAGTATCCATCGTTTACCGTGCGGACTACCAGGGTATCTAATCCTGTTTGATACCCGCACTTTCGAGCCTCAACGTCAGTGGCGGCTTAGCAGGCTGCCTTCGCAATCGGGGTTCTTCGTGATATCTAAGCATTTCACCGCTACACCACGAATTCCGCCTGCCTCAACCGTACTCAAGGTCTCCAGTTTCAACTGCAATTTTAAGGTTGAGCCCCAAACTTTCACAGCTGACTTAAAAACCCGTCTACGCTCCCTTTAAACCCAATAAATCCGGATAACGCTCGCATCCTCCGTATTACCGCGGCTGCTGGCACGGAGTTAGCCGATGCTTATTCGTTACGGTACATGCAAAAGCCTACACGTAGGCTCCTTTATTCCCGCACAAAAGAAGTTTACAACCCGTAGGGCCGTCATCCTTCACGCTACTTGGCTGGTTCAGGCTCTCGCCCATTGACCAATATTCCTCACTGCTGCCTCCCGTAGGAGTTTGGACCGTGTCTCAGTTCCAATGTGGGGGACCTTCCTCTCAGAACCCCTATCCATCGTCGCCTTGGTGGGCCGTTACCCCGCCAACTTGCCTAATGGAACGCATCCCCATCGCTTACCGATAAATCTTTAATCTTAATCTCATGCGTGCTTAAGATACCATCGGGTATTAATCTTTCTTTCGAAAGGCTATCCCCGAGTAAGCGGAAGGTTGGATACGCGTTACTCACCCGTGCGCCGGTCGCCGGCAATTGAAGCAAGCTTCAATCCCGCTGCCCCTCGACTTGCATGTGTTAAGCCTGTAGCTAGCGTTCATCCTGAGCCAGGATCAAACTCTTCATTGTAAAATATCTTTTTTTTCAACCTGCATTGCTGCAGGCTCTGTTTGCTCTGTTCAGGTTTCCGTTTTCTCTTTCAGTGCACCTTTATATATTTAAGGTTACTGACGGTTCTTCCCGCCATCCTCATTTTGCAGCCTGCATATCAGACTGTTTCAGACGACTTTTTCTTGTACTACATCTCGTTTGTTTATCTAAAGTCTATCAAAGATCTCTCTTCTTTTCGGCTTCCGTTTTTATCGGAAAGCGGATGCAAAGGTAAATGCTTTTTTTCATTCTGCCAAACTTTTCGGAAGTTTTTCTAAAAAGTTTTTTTCAGGAAAACCGGAAGGATGACTTTCTCGCTCCCTTGGACAATACCAAGGTAAGATACTTGCACAGTCCAGAGCGGATCCGCAACAGAATTTTTCAGCATGTCGTTTCAGTTACCTGAGCCCTCTCTCCCGAAAGCGGTTGCAAAGGTATAGCCTTTTCCCTTTCCTGCAAATTCTATGAAACACTTTTTTCAAACAATTTTCAATTATTTTTATAATCAACTGTAAATCAATTATGTTTTAAAGCATATTTTTCAATACTTCTTCAAACACATCTTTACGATATACCTTATTATATATTATATAAAGGCGAAAAACTGATTTACACTGAGAAATTCCTCTTAAAACTGGAGTTTCATACCGGAAGAATTACTGCTTCACAGATCAAAAATCTACATAAATATTTCATAGGGAAGAATCTTTCCTTATTTACAAGAGGATGTAAACTAAACACCTACCTTATAAAAATTCAGAAAGCCGGCTTAACTTCATACTGTTAGATCCTTTCACCAGAATATAAAATCCAATCGGACAATCTGATTTCAAATGATCTATTAATGTATCGACATCAGGATACTTTTCATAAGAAGTCTGAATACATCCAAATTCCGGTCCAACTAAAATAACTTTCTCAAAATTACATGTATCCAGAAAGTCTACAATTTTTGCATGCTCCTCCTTGCTACTGGATCCCAATTCTTTCATATCACCTAATATCACCATTTTATGAGCTGCCTCTACATGCCGGAAATTTTCCAAAGCAGCCATCATACTCGTAGGATTTGCATTATAAGCATCCACAATCAAATGATTATTTGAGGTTTCTTCCAATTGAGAGCGGTTATTTTGCGGTATATAAGATGACAGAGCCAAACTAATTTCCTCTTCTTCCACCCCAAAGAAACGGCCAATAGCAGCGGCAGCCAAAACATTATCCAGATTATATGTTCCGATTAAATGGGTCTGAACTTCATGCAACCCCTTCTCGCCTATCCAAGCAAAAGCCAAAAAAGGAGAACACTTCAGTACATGTCCGCTTACATATAATCCTTCGGTCTGACCATAGCGAATACAATTCAGTCCTTCAGCTATTTGGTTCAGATAAGGGTTCTCATTCTGAATAAAAACAGAAGAATTCTTCCGGCTACGCAAATAATCATATAATTCACCTTTAGTACGTATTACCCCTTCAAAAGAGCCGAAGCCTTCCAAATGTGCTTTACCGACATTCGTAATAATTCCATAATCAGGTTCTACAATATGCGTCAGCATATGAATTTCCCCCGGATGACTGGCCCCCATTTCCACAACCGCTATTTCATGCTCCGGTTTCAATCTAAGCAATGTAAGGGGCACACCTATATGATTATTAAGATTTCCTTGTGTATAAAGAACGTTATATTTTCGGCTCAGAACTGTTGCAATCAATTCTTTCGTTGTTGTTTTGCCATTCGTTCCAGTGATACCAATAATACGTGTTCCCAACTGACGCCGATGGTAATTGGCCAACTCCTGCAAAGCCTTCAGGCAATCTTCAACCAACAAAATACGCGGATCATCCTTTTGTGCATATTCCGGTTCATCCACAACCGCATAGCGGCAACCTTTTTGCAAAGCCTGTTCTGCAAAAGCATTACCATTAAAGTTGCCTCCTTTCAAAGCTATAAACATTGATCCTTCCGGACAATTCCGGCTATCAGTAGTTACCTGACCACACTCCGTAAAGAAATCATATAAAGAAGTTATTGTTTCCATTCTCTTTTTTAATCTTTAACCTAATTATACGCACAAAGATAACTGAAAAATACATAGCAAAACGACAAAAAGTAAATAATTGTGCGTACATTTGCACCCGTCAAGATGACATGTCATTATGGAAACAACACTCACCAAATACATAAATATCAACGGACAACTGATGGATCTATCCCATCCGCAGGTAATGGGAATCCTAAATGTTACGCCAGATTCCTTTTATGCCCAAAGCCGGCAACAGACAGAAGAGGGAATCCTTTCCCGTGTGCACCAGATTCTAGAAGAAGGAGGAAATATTATTGACATCGGTGCTTATTCGTCCCGCCCCAATGCAGATCATATTTCTACAGAAGAAGAGACAAAACGTCTGCGCCATGCATTAAGCCTCATCATCCGCGAATACCCTCAGGCCGTACTTTCCGTGGACACATTCCGCGCAGACATTGCACGCATGTGTGTAGAAGAATATGGAGTTGCGATCATCAATGACATTTCAGCCGGAAACATGGATGCACAAATGTTTTCCACTATAGCCCGGTTGGGAGTTCCCTACATCCTGATGCATATGCAAGGAACCCCACAAAATATGCAACAACATCCGCACTATGAACATATAGTCCAAGAAGTTCTTTATTACTTTTCCGAAAAGGTACAACAATTACGTGACTTAGGAGCAAAAGATCTCATTCTGGATCCCGGATTCGGATTCGGCAAAACTTTAGAACATAACTATGAATTACTGAACCAACTCGAAGAGTTCCAGATATTCAACCTTCCACTGCTAGTTGGAGTTTCACGTAAATCCATGATATATAAATTGCTGGGAGGAGGACCTGAAGATGCTCTTAACGGCACAACTGCCATTCATGCCATTTCCTTACAAAAAGGAGCCAATATCCTCCGAGTTCATGATGTAAAAGCAGCCACAGAAGTCGTACGGATTATGGCAGCCATGCAGAAAAACATCAATCCTAGTTGTCAACCTTCTAAAAACCAAGAATAAAGATGCCTTTCGATATTCATATCATGAGTCTGAAGGATATTCTGGATATCCTCCTTGTTGCCTTTCTGCTATACAAGACCTATAAGGTCATGAAATCTTCCGGGTCTATCAATGCATTCATCGGCATTCTGGTATTTATTGTTATCTGGGTTATCGTATCCCAGGTTCTTCAGATGCGTCTGTTAGGCTCCATCTTTGACAAATTAGTCAGCGTAGGAGTTATTGCACTGATTGTCCTTTTCCAGGATGAGATCCGCCATTTTCTGCTAACGTTAGGTTCTCATCACCGCGCCAATAGCCTGTTCAGATTCCTGAAAGGGAATAAAGAACAAAAGAATCAGAAAGAAGACATCATGCCCATTGTCATGGCTTGCCTGAACATGAGCAAAGGCAAAGTAGGCGCTCTGATCGTTATAGAGAAAAACTTTCCGTTGGATGAAATCGTACGAACCGGAGATATGATCGACGCCAACATCAATCAACGGCTCATTGAAAATATCTTCTTTAAAAACAGTCCGTTGCATGATGGTGCCATGATTATCAGCAACAAGCGAATCAAAGCAGCCGGATGTATTCTGCCCGTATCTCATAATCTGAACATTCCGAAAGAACTGGGACTCCGTCATCGTGCAGCCTTAGGTGTTTCACAGGAAACAGATGCACTTGCCATTATTGTCTCTGAAGAAACCGGAGGAATTTCCATTGCCTACAAAGGAGAATTCTACCTCAAACTAACGGCAGAAGAGCTGGAGCGTATGTTGACCAACGAAGATTAATCCTGCCAAATAGGTCAAAGAACAGAATCTTGAGAGTAATAAAATAAATCTGAGAAATTTTGGCAGTTTGACAAAGTTAACTTACCTTTGCGCCCTCGAAAGGAGAGGTGCTCGAGTGGTTGAAGAGGCACGCCTGGAAAGCGTGTATACGCCAAAAGCGTATCACGGGTTCGAATCCCGTTCTCTCCGCAAGAAAAGGTGTAAATCAGAACAGATAAGATTTACACCTTTTTTTGTATCCCCGGATTATACCAAATAGTATCTCAAAACTTCATGTAAGAAAGTTTGTTCCAGAGCAACACATTGAGAAGTTCTGCCCCTACTTTCCCTGAATCTCATCATCCTGTTTCGGACAATATCTTTGTACCGTCAGTTCTCCATTCAAAGCTCCCAGTGCATTCATCGCCAGAGCTCCCATTTCATCCTCACCCGGAATTATTTCCACTGGAGCCAAAGATTCAACCCAGCCCCGCAATGCATCCGTACAATATTCATTATAAGCAATTCCACCAGTCAGGATGATGGCATCTGTTGCACAATGCAATGCCACATGCATGGCACCGATCTGTTTGGCTACCGTATATAACATCGCATCCAGCACCCGCTTATAATGGATCTCTCCGGCATGAATGCCCCGAATAATCGTCGGGACATCTGTTGTCCCCAGGTGGGCAACCAGTCCTCCCCGTCCATTTAACATCCGGCAAAGTTCCCGATGCGTGTATTTCCCGCTGAAACACAGATCGACCAGTTGACGCGCCGGAACGGTCCCGGCTCTTTCGGGACTGAAAGGTCCTTCACCATTGAGAGCATTATTCACATCAACTACCCTGCCATACTGATGAGCACTGACTGAAATACCACCTCCCAAATGAACAACAACCAGATTCATCTCCTCATATTTCTTCCCTATACGCGCTGCATAACGCCGTGAAACAGCCCGACTGTTCAAAGCATGGAAGATCGAAATACGGGGAAGTTCCGGAACCCCGCTGATCCGTGCTTCCTCACGCAGTTCATCGGTTACTACCGGATCGGCGATATATGCCGGACATCCGGCCTGCTGCGCAATTTCATCGGCAATCCATGCAGCCAGATTTGAAGCATGTTCCATCGAAGCATTCCATAAATCCTGCTTGACCCGTTCATCAACCAGATACACCCCTCCCGGTATCGGTTTCAGCAACCCTCCTCGCGCAATCACCGCATCAAACTGCAGCGGAATTCCCGCTTTCTCCAAAGCTTCATGCACGTGCTGGCGACGATAATCATATTGCTCATTAATATGACGGAATCCGGCCACCTCTTCAGCCGAATGATACAGACTTTCTCTCCAGACGAGAACATCATCTTCATAAACAGCCAACTTCGTGGAAGTTGAGCCAGGATTGATTACAAATATTTTCATAAGCATTCATTTTGGGGTTCATTGCCAGCCAGACAAGCAAGTGCCAGACTGTAATATTTGGAATTTCCCGAATCCGCCCGTGAAGGTACGACAACCGGAGCAATCGTTCCGGTCAACATTCCTGCCATGTTGGCATCACCGAACAAGGACAAAGTCTTATAAAAGGTATTACCAGATTCGATATTCGGAAAAATCATAATGTCAGCGTTTCCTACCACAGGCGAGGCCAGACCTTTGATCTGACCGCTATGCGCATCACAAGCCGTCTTCGCATCCATCGGCCCATCTACAAAAACAGAACCGAATTTTCCCTGCAAAGCTTCTTCTTTCAGCTGCACATAACTGATGGTATGCGGAAACTTCTCGTTGATTTTCTCCGTACAATGAATCAAGGCAACCCGCGGCTGCTCACTTCCCAGTTTACGGCACAAGGCAACGTCGGCCATGATCATCGCCCGAAACTGGTCAAGTGTAGGACGAGGGATAACGGCTGCATCCGAAAAAAACAACAATTTATGATACAAAGGAACCTGGGCAACTGCTACATGGCTCAAAACTCCACCCGAAGGGAGCAAGCCTTTTTCTTTATTTAAGACAGCACGTAAAAGATTGTCTGTATTGATCAGACCTTTCATCAGAATATCGGCTTCTCCTGTCCGCACCAGCTCCACAGCCAATGCCGCCGCGGCATCCGGAGTTTCTGCTTCATAGACTCGTACAAAATCCGGTGAGGCCATACGTAAATGATACGCCATTTCCATATCTGCCGTATCAGACACCAGTAAAAATTCTGCTATTTCTTCACGCAGAGCCCGGATGATAACATATTCCGTATGCGAATCTTTCGGACAAACCACAGCCACTCTCCGACGAATTCCTCGGGCGCGCAAGCTATGCACCATTTGCGTTAGCGTTCTTATCAGTTCCATAACACTAGATTTTAAACAAATATGGAAAATAAATCTGGATTTATCCCTATATTTGTCCGAATTACAAGAAAGATTTAACTTATGAAAACATCTCAAAAGTTTAATATCGATTTCGACTATAATGAACTGCATCATGACGCTCCGAAAGCAGTTCAGGCTCCCCTTATCGGATTGACCGGAAATTTCAGTGACAATAAGCTCAGTTTACTTCCGGGCTATTACACTTCCATTCTGAAAGCAGGTGCTGTACCCGTCATCCTCCCGCCGACTGAAGATGCTGACATTTTGATCAGTTTCCTGAATCGGATCGACGGACTTCTTTTTACCGGAGGAGAGGATATCAATCCCCTCTTCTTTCAAGAAGAACCCATCCGGGAACTACAAGACATCAACCCGTATCGTGACCGGCAGGAACTGCTGCTGGCACGTCTGGCCGCCGACCGGCAAATTCCCATACTGGGCATTTGCAGAGGAGTACAGGTTTTGAATGCGGCCTTCGGAGGAAGCCTCTATCAAGATATCCACTCACAAATGGAAGGAACACGCATCAAACATAGCCAGCAGCTGGACCGAAGCTTTGCCTCACACACCATAGAAATAGAGCCGGACTCCCTGCTGGAGAAGATTATGGGATGCAGCCATGTTGCCGTCAATTCATTCCATCATCAGGCAGTCCGCGAGGCGGCTCCGGGGTTCCGGGTTTCCGCACGCGCCAAAGACGGAGTCATAGAAGCAATCGAAAGTACAGAAGGAAAATCCATACTCGGTGTACAATGGCATCCCGAATGTTTCATTCTGAATGGCGATGAATCCATGATGCCATTGTTCCACTGGCTGACTCATGAAGCAAAATCTTTCGCCAAAGCCAAAGAACTGCACAGCCGAATCCTGACTCTGGATTCGCATTGTGACACTCCGATGTTTTTTCACGAAAACATTCATTTCGAAAGCCGGGATCCCAGAATTAAGGTCGATCTGCACAAGATGAACGAAGGACGGCAAGATGCTACCATCATGGTGGCCTATCTTCCCCAAAAAGAATGTACGGAAGAAGCTCTTTGCCAGGCAACGGCTCAGGCAGATTCTCTGCTGGACCAGATCGAAGAGATAACAGCTGCCCATCCGGAGTCTGTCGGAATAGCCTATACACCGGCCGATCTCTATCGCCTGAAACGGGAAGGACGGAAAGCCATCATGCTGGGTATTGAAAACGGCTATGCCATCGGCAATGATCTTCACAATGTAGAACGCTTCCGCCGTCGGGGGGTCGTCTATATGACACTTTGTCACAACGGAAACAATAATATCTGCGGTTCGGCACGCTACAATGATGTTAATCTGGGACTGACATCTTTCGGCGAACAAGTCGTCCGTGAAATGAACCGTACGGGAATGATGATCGACCTCTCTCACAGCGGGGAACGAAGCTTTTACGACGTGCTTCAAGCCAGCAGCCAGCCCGTTGTCTGTTCACATTCTTCCTGCCGTGCCTTATGCGACCACCCGCGTAACCTGACTGACGATCAGCTAAGAGCCATCGCTGCAAAGGGAGGTGTCGTACAAGTCTGTCTGTATGGCGGATTCCTCCGTTCCGGACAACCGGCAACCTTATCTGATGCAATCGCCCATCTGAATCACATGGTACAGGTCATGGGCATTGAACACGTAGGAATCGGAAGTGATTTTGACGGTGATGGAGGCATCATCGGATGTAACGACTCCTCGGAACTGATCAATTTCACCCGGCGTCTGCTGGAAGAACGTTATGGAGAAGAAGATATCCGGCTGATCTGGGGAGGTAATTTCCTGCGCGTCATGGAGGAAATTCAAAATGGCAAAAAACACTAAAACGTTTTTCTGCTCACGTGAAATGATGTACCTTTGCAACAGAAAGAATAAAACGAAGCATTACATGAAATTTTACAGTAACCTATTGACTGCAACCGCCTTGCTGATGGGTACCGCCCTCCTTTCGTGCGGCAGCAGCAACCGGAACGACAACCGGACAAAGGAAGAGAGTACGGAAGAGATATCCAACATACAGGTCCCGGAGTTCAATGCTGACAGCGCATACGCCTACGTGGCAGCACAGACAGCTTTCGGTCCACGCGTCCCTAACTCGAACGCCCATAAAGCTTGCGGAGAATATCTGGCCAAACAGCTTGAAAAGTTCGGAGCCAAAGTCTACAACCAGTACGCCGATCTGATGGCTTATGACGGAACTCTCCTGAAAGCCCGCAATATTATAGGAGCTTACAATCCGGACACACGCAAGCGAGTATTGCTTTGTGCACACTGGGACAGCCGCCCTTATGCCGATGAAGATGATCCCCAGCATCATCATACCCCCATCGACGGAGCCAATGATGGTGCCAGCGGTGTAGGAGTCCTGCTTGAAATAGCCCGTCAGCTGCAACAGCAAACGCCGGCAATCGGTATTGACATCGTCTTTTTCGATGCAGAAGATTATGGTACTCCTGACTTCTATCAGGGCAAACACCCTTCTGATTCCTGGTGTCTGGGCTCACAATACTGGGGACGAATTCCTCACACTCCTGACTACAAAGCACGATTCGGTATCCTGCTTGACATGGTAGGAGCTCCAAATGCAACTTTCTATTACGAATATTATTCGAAAGAAACTGCCAATGATGCCATGAAGAAAATCTGGAAAACGGCAGAAAGTCTCGGCTACGGAAACTACTTTGTTCCCCAGGATGGCGGAAGCATCACCGATGATCACATCTATGTTCACTCCTTCCGGCAAATCCCCTGTGTCGACATTATCCATTATGACACAAGTACCAATACCGGATTCGTACCGACCTGGCACACACTGGATGATACACTGGAACACATTGACAAATCAACGCTGAAAGCTGTAGGACAAACTGTAATGACCGTTATTTACAACGAAAAATAAAGAAGACAATGAAGACAATCAATGAACTCCAAGACGAAGTGATCGCTGAATTCAGCGATTTTGATGACTGGATGGACAAGTATCAGCTACTGATAGACTTAGGAAATGAACAACAACCGCTTGCTCCGGAATACAAAACGGAACAGAACCTGATAGACGGATGCCAAAGCCGCGTATGGCTGCAGGCTGACCTTGAAGATGGCAAGGTTGTTTTCCAGGCAGAAAGTGATGCTCTGATCGTAAAAGGAATTATCAGCCTGCTGATCGAGGTTGTATCAGGACATACACCGGATGAGATTCTGAATTCAGACCTCTATTTCATCGAAAAGATCGGCCTGAAAGAACACCTCTCACCGACACGCAGCAACGGACTGCTTGCCATGATCAAGCAGATGCGCATGTATGCACTGGCATTCAAAGCCAAGCAAGGAAAATAACTGATTCCCATGTATGGATTATAATAAAAGCCTGGGGGCTCAAAAGCCTTCGGGCTTTTTTTAAAATGTCGAAACGTTTTCATGCATACGCCGAAACGTTTTTTAAAAAGCCCGAGACGTTTTTGGGGGAACTTATAGAAAGACCGTGCGCTTCCCGGCTATCGACAGTTTTGAATAAGGAGAAACAGATGTCCACAAAGCCAGATCGCCGGCAGTAATCGGATATGTCATTTCTCCCCGGAAATCAGCCGCCAACATACGAAGCATGATATAATCCATTCCCTGATGATGCACATCCTGTATCAAGGCTTCTTTTCCCCACTTTTGCCAGCAAATATGTTCATAGCGGGCTATATATTTCTCATCATCTTCCCAGGTCTCATACGGTGATTCACCCTCAATATAAATTTGCCGGAATTCACCTCTCCAGATGCCTTTCGAGCCCTGCAGTTCAAAATCAAGGCTCCGCGGACGAGGCAAGGTGGTATCATGAGTCAAAGTTATCAACACCCCGGCTTCCGTACGCATCTGGGTTATCACAATGTCTCCCATACTCACAGGCAAAGGTGAAGTCCCGCCCCGGTGTGCAACGAACTCGTTCAGCCCACAGGCCCGTGAAGAAAACGAAGTCAGTTCGGCTATGCGGTCAGTCCGTCCCACTCCTGCAGCCAGACAAAGCGGAGCCAAACCATGAGTCGGATAAAGATCCCCATTTTCGGTCAGATAAAAACGGCTTCTCCAGATACCTTCCGGTTTGTTCGGATTCCCCAGGTTTCCCTGTTCATCAACCAGCATATCACGCAGATCATGCCGGTATCCGCCCCGTAAGGCAACCAGCTGCCCCAGAACTCCGGCCCGTACCAGCTGAAGCATGGCCATATTTTCACGGGTAAAGACGGCATTCTCCAGCGGATAAATCCGAAGTCCCTTGCGGGATGCCACCTCAATCAGCGGATCATATTCGCCGAGACAAAACCCTCCCTTGATTTCCATGGCGACATGACAACCTTGTTCCAATGCATATAAAGCCTGTTCTACATGGAAATGCCACGGAGAAGCGATAACTACCAGTTCCGGATGCTGGACAGCGATCATTCGTTTATAGTCTTCAGGACCTTCGGTATATACTTCCAGCATCCCGTCAGTATGAAACACAGCCGCAGGGTCGAACACCGCTGTCACATTATAGGCCTCAATGCCTTGCATCAGCCTCAACAGACGTTGTCCCCGATAACCAGCTCCTATCAGTACGGTCTTTATACCCTTCATTGTTTTGACATTCTAATGTTCACTATGCAAAACTAAGGAAATTAAATGAATTGACAGGAAAGACACTCAAAGAATTTTATGAAAGCAAAGCAGGTTTCAGACACTTGATCAATACCTTTTCCCCATTCTGAAGAGTTGTTGCAAACAGATAGACATCTCCCCCTTCCTTCAGTTTCAGTTTCTTCCTCAAATCGGCCACTGAAGCGGGGAAATTACGGACAGTCAGATTGGCTTTTTCCAGACCACCCAACAGTTCCTTCACTTCCTTTTTGCCAAAACCGGAAATACCAGTCACCTGAAAACAGCGTCCGGGGAAATCAACCTGTACGGAAGAAGTATACAAATGGCTGTTGGGATGAAGCTTCTTCACACCATATCTCTGGGAAAGCAGCCGGTAAGGTCCTGCCTTCAATAAAGCCGCACCCGGTTCATAAAGATAGGTTTCCACCCTGTCTGCCAGCTGACAGACAGCATTTTTCTCTTCAGAAAGAGTATAAGTGAAAGGTTCGGACAAAGAGTTATGAACAGCCTGTTCACAACTTATAACAACTTCTTTCTCAGACGATTCATTTACGGAATTCATCTGATAAAGAACAGCTGTCAACTCTTTACATTCGTTGTTCACAGCAATCACGTGAAGCTCACGAATATATTTCAGATCACGCAATGCGGAAGCCATATCCAGCATGGGAGAAAGCTTGACCATTACCTTACGCCCTTTCTCTACCAATAGGGATTCCAAGGCACAGACATCCGGTTCACATTCCGTAATGGCAACAGTTTTACCTCCATGGCTGTCCCTGCGGGCCGGATCAAGAAACAGACAATCCACAGGCTCCATCTCCCGCAAATACTCCAGAGCGTCTGCATGGTGAACCCGAATATGATCAAGCCCCAGTAAAGGAAAATTATGAGCGGCCAGCCGACACAATGTCTCCTGCCGCTCTACATAATCAGCCCGCCGGAAACGACGGGCCAGAAAAGAACAATCTACTCCCAGGCCGGCCGTCAGATCTGTAAACGATTCACCACCGACCAATGAAGCCTTATAAAGGGCAGTTATCTCAGACGAACACTGTTCCATAGACAGATGCCTGGGATAAAGAATACCCTCCGTTGCTGCCCATGAAGGAATCTTCCTGACAGCAATCTGCCAACCGGCAATCTGCGTGACAGCCTCAGCCATATCTACTTGCAGATACTTCCGTGCCTGAAGGGCCAGAGTGCGTACATCATCTTCCCGGTGTGAAACGATAAACTGCCATGTTGCAGAAGACAATTCTTCTGTTCGTCCGTTGTCCTGCTCCTTCATTTTACTGCTTACCTAATAAGAATTCATCAATAGCCTTCTTCAAGGAAGCTTTCGGCATAGCTCCTTGTGCCACCTGCGGATCACCGCTTTTGGGAATAAACAACAGAGTCGGTATGCTGCGGATACCAAAGGCAGCCGAAAGTTCCGGTTCCTTTTCCGTATCAATCTTATAAACTACAATCTGTCCGTCGTATTCCTTAGCCAGTTCTTCCAAAATGGGAGCCAGCATCTTACATGGTCCACACCAGGTTGCGTAGAAGTCTACAATGGCAGGTTTATCACCTTCATACTTCCATTCGTTCGGATTCTTTTCATAATTATATACCTTCTGCAAGAACTCATCTTTCGTGAGATGCACTACCTTGGTTGTTTCTTTCGTTTCCATACTTTCTTGTTTCTCTGATTTACTACTATCAGTACCAGCATTACTTCCGCAAGCGGTAGTTACAGCCAATACTGCCATTACAACAAACAAAAGTTTTCTCATGATCATTTAAAGCTTCTGTGAATAATTTCAAATTGTTTCCTTTGGAAATCTTTTTTCCAAAAGTAGTGGTTCTTATCCAAAGAAACAAGTTTCCTTAGGAAAATATTTATTTTATAACATTTTTTCAGTGAATCGCTGATCCTTCCTTTGTTCAGACTGGGCATTTCAGATCCTGCATCTCCCTAACTGCCAGATAACGTAGATAAGTGAATGTTATGGGTTGCCGGAAATCTACAACAATAAAGCATCAGCGGGACAAGCAAAGTTTTTTGCTTGTCCCGCTGCCATTATCTATGCATCATGCATTAATATTCTTCCTCGTTGAAGAAAAAGTCTTCTTTGCTAGGATAGTCAGGCCAAATATCTTCAATACTTTCGTAAATCTCACCTTCGTCTTCCATCTCCTGCAAGTTTTCAATCACTTCTAGCGGAGCACCCGAACGCATTGCATAGTCAATCAATTCGTCTTTAGTTGCCGGCCAGGGAGCATCCTCCAGCTTCGAGGCCAATTCCAATGTCCAATACATAGTATTTCAGTATTAAAAGTTGTACATGTTTTTATTGAGCCACAAAAGTATAACAATTTCTTTCATTTACAACTCTTATCCCAATAAATTTCTTCAACTCCTGCCAATTGGTTCAACTTTTTGGCAAGAACAAAAAAATAATCAGACAATCTGTTTATAAAACACTTGGCTTTCTCATCCAGCTCGACATGTTCTATCTCTTCCAAAGCAAGCATCCTGCGTTCCGTACGACGGCAAACAGTACGACAGATATGGCAGGCTGCCGCACCAGGAGCCCCTCCCGGAAGAATAAATCCTTTCCACTTTGAAGCTGCATCCAATTCATCAATAGCCTGTTCCAGCATCTGAATATTCTCATCGGTAATCCGGCTTTCCATACGCAGATCCGTATGAGACTGGTCAGTAGCCAAATAAGAGCCTAAAGAGAAAAGCTTGTGCTGCACATTTTGCAGGAAAGAAAGAATAGCAGCATCCTCAACAAGAGACATCAGCCATCCCACATAAGCGTTGAGTTCGTCAAACTGTCCCATAAGCTTCCAGACGAGCATGCGTTTTCGGGACTCTTTTTCCTCCCACAAGAGAAGTCATTCCCTTGTCTCCCGTTCGGGTATATATCACACTTTTTTTCATAGTATCATACTCAAAGGAAATTTACAATACGATGTTCTTTCACACGCGATTTATCAAAGAAAACCAATCCGACATCATACAAATCGAAAGTTACTCCCGTACGTTCATCGGCCACAACTTCTTTCCACCACAGCTTTTTCTCAGCCGTTGCATAAGGCTGTCCGATAATCATACATGTCTCTGACTTTACTTTTGGAAGCAACAGATCAAAGACCTCTTTATAATAAGGTGTATGAGCGATATGTATCAGATCAGGACAATGGTTTTCAGACAGAAAATGTTCAATTCCATCTTTCAGTTCACATTTCTCATAAGTAATACGAGAGTTCTCCCCAAAAAGACGGGCTACTTTTTCCTGATATTTCTGATCCAGTGTCCGTACTTTCATCTGCAGATTTGCAGATGCCATATAAAGGGCACTTAAACCACTTCCTGTACCAACTTCCAATAAAGCTGAAGGACGACGCTCATTTACAACCCGGAATAAAAGGCGGTCAACTTTCTCTCTATAATGCGGCAAATGCAATACTCCTCTGCGCAGACGATGCAGAGGAGTATAAGCATAAAAAGGTAAGCGTTCATAAATCACGAACGTTATAAAATGAAAATCGGACGGAGAATGTACGCCATATCCACAACGATGACGGAAACGGCAGCACCAATTCCAAGCACGACGGAAAATATCTGTCATATTGAAACGGTAATAATCCTCTTCCGTTTTTTATTTACGGCTTCCCAGCTTGTCATCCATATACAGAATGCCAGCTGCATCACCACAACGTTTCAATTTCTCTACGATACTCTGAGCCGTAGCTTCTTCTTCTACCTGTTCACGTACATATCCCCAAAGGAAATCCTGTGAAGGCATGTCTTTTTCTTCGGAAGCTATCTTCACCAAATTTTCAATTAACTCAGAAACATGGCATTCATGCTTATAGACATGTTCAAACACTTCCAATGCACTTCCCCAGCCTTGAGGAACAACATCAATCTTGTCTACAGAAGCGGTACCTCCACGCTTAATCACATAATCAGCCAGATCATAAGCGTGCTGCAACTCTTCTTGTGATTGCAGAAGCAGCCAGTGTGCAAAACCATCGAAACCTTCACGCTTCAAATAGAATGACATGGAAAGATAAAGATTAGAAGACCACATTTCAGCCGTAATCTGTTCATTAATTGCTGTTTGTAATTTTTCTGAAATCATAATCGTATATTTTTTAATAGAACAAGTCAATTTGTTTCTTACAAATAAACAAACAAAGTACCACAATTCCGATAAAGCAGCTGCTTTTTATAGAATTTAAACAAAAAAGAGGTTCTGCAGATCAATCCTGCCACGTTGTCATTCAACTTTAAACAAATGCTCCGACAAACTGGCAAGAGGCAGTCTGTTCTCTTCTCATAAAAATCCCAGGATACGCTTTTCTCTTCTTAAATCATCTATATTCTTATCCGGAGAAACAAGCATCATACTTTTAATTATGTCCTCAGTATGGCAAGTGTAATCATAATACGCCCGTTCTTCTTCCGTTTCGATCTGATCTTTAGATATTACTCGGGTACGGAGCTCTGCAAATTCATTCAGCGGGATCTCATCCCCCTGACGGACAAACAAAATACGGCGGGCTATCGGATTCCGGTTATAGTCATGGGTCAGATAAATACCTTTTATCAGATCAGGATATTCCAAAATGGGAAGCTGAAGATATATTGCCTTCAAGGCCAACTGCAGGCGTTTTTGCTCATTAAACATCAGATAACCGATCTGAAAAGGAGAGAATAATCCGATACCTACATAATAATCACCCGACATATTCTGACTATATACCTTGGGCATCGTATTACCATCCGTAATGGAAGTAATCATATAAGGCTCTACCTTTAAACCATCCGAAAAGGAAGAAGTACTGTATGCTAAATACAACCCGGCATAAATACCTGCATTCGGCAAATATCTGACAGCCTCCTTTTCAATATCATCCAGACATCCTAACAGTTTACGTTTGGATACATTATTTACTTGTTGCAAAGCCTGATCCAATGACGCCTCCGGTTCAGTACCAGAAGACAACAGATTCACATACATCGGTAACACCGATGAATAAAGTGATGAAAGTACACTGGAAGCTATATCTGTTTCCTCCGATATCTCTTTCATTTTCACACCCGACTCCCGGAGTTTTTTCATCCGTTCATAAAGTAATGCAAGTTTATCCATAAATCCTTCGTTTGATTACAAAGATAGGTGTTTGTTATTACAAAGTTATGTCACTCATTACAAAATCATTGCATAAAAATAATATAAATGTGACATTATAAATTAGCATAAACATCCCTTCATTATACATTATAAATTAATTCTTTCAGATTTTATCTCACAATAGCTTTGCACTCAGAATTTGAATCTCAAAAAAACTCATAAATGAAGCAAGCTACCCAAAACAAACAATTATCTGATGCGCTCCTGATCCTTTGGGCCGGCGGCGCAGCACTGCTTTCCTATTCATTAGTATACGCCTTGCGAAAGCCTTACACAGCCGCATCCTTTGAAGGGCTAACATTCATAGGAAGTGACTATAAAGTGGCTGTAACCACAATCCAGATATTAGGATATGTCATTGCCAAATTCTTCGGAATAAAAATAATCTCGGAACTAAAGAAAGAAAAACGATTCAGATTTTTTGTCAGTTCAGCCATACTTGCAGAAGCAGCACTTATCGGATTCGGTATATTAAATCCTCCTTACAATGTCATCGCCATGTTTGTCAATGGACTGTCATTGGGATGCATGTGGGGAGTAATCTTCAGTTTTATTGAAGGACGCAAGGTTACCGACATCCTGGCCAGTTTATTAGGAGTCAGTATGGTGTTCAGTTCGGGAGTTGCCAAAAGCTTCGGATTATTTGCCATGAATGAAATGCAGATTGACCAATTCTGGATGCCCGCCGTCATTGGAGGTTTTGCACTTCCCCTGTTAGTACTCATGGGATATATGCTGAAAAAGTTACCACAACCGACAGCTGAAGATATTGCCTTACGCAATGAGCGCGTGATTCTGGACGGCAAAGGACGCAAAAAACTGTTTATGAAATACGCGCCTATCCTGAGTCTGCTATTTATCGGAAACTTTATGCTATTGGTCTTACGAGATATCAAGGAAGACTTTCTTGTCAACATACTGGACATGAGCAATCAATCATCATGGCTGTTTGCCAGAATTGATACCATTGTAACACTCGTCATTTTAGGAATCTTTGCGCTGTTCGCCTTTTTCCGAAACAACATCAAAGCACTATTATGGCTGATGACTCTGGTTATAGCCGGATGTCTGACCATGACTTACGTATCTTTCTTTTACGAAACGCTCAACTTACCGCCCATCACCTGGCTATTTATACAAAGTCTGTCACTTTATATTGCTTACCTGACTTTCCAAACCATCTTCTTCGACCGGTTTATAGCTTGTTTCCGTATCAAGGGAAATGTAGGATTCTTCATTGCCATGATTGATTTCATCGGTTACCTGGGTACTGTAACCCTGCTATCCACCAAGGAGTTCTTGAATATCGAACTTGAATGGTTTGCTTTATTCAATCACATTTCCTGTGCCGTTGGAGCCATTTGTTCGATCCTCTTTACCATTGCAGGACTTTTAATCTACCGGAAGTATACACAAGAAATGAAAACAAAAACAACAAAATTTTTCATGAATCCTCAATATAATACGATTTAACAATGGAACAACATTATGACATCATTATCATAGGAGGCGGATTGCTGGGATGTGCAACAGCCTATCAGCTTGCCAAACGAAATGCAGGACAGATTCTGCTAGTAGATGGAAATGAAATTGCGTCACAAGCTTCGGCGCGTGCTGCCTGCCTGCTGACACGGGCACGAACCAAACCAGCCCTCATGGAACTGGTTCAGGAAACCTACGATTGCATCGGAGAAATAGAACAGCTTTTAGACGAGTCTCTGGAATTACAGCAATGCGGCAGTATCACAATAGCTTCATCCGAAGCCTCTCTGAAAGAAATAGAAGCTCTGGAAGAGGCAGCCAACCGCTTTGGTATTCCTAATGAAAGAATCACCCGGGAACGTACTAAAGAATTGCTTCCCTGGATAGAAACCGATCCGATTGATGTTGCCTTGTATATGCCGACAGATGCCTTTATTGACTCTGCCCTGCTCTGTTCAGGATATGCCAAAGCAGCCAAGAAATTAGGAGTCACTCTTCGCCCGAACAGTAAAGTACAAACAATCAATGTAGAAGGGAACCGGACAACAGGTATTACATTAATCAACGGAGAAACAATTACTGCTCCTATTGTAGTCAATGCAGCAGGTTCATGGGCAAACCTGCTGATGCGCCCACTTCAGATCGGACTTCCCTTTACCCCGGTAAGAAGTCATTTCTGGATCAGTGCTATTGATTCTGAACGTTTCCCCGCCAACCATCCGTTCACTGTCATCCCTGATGCCCGTGCATTTACCCGTTCCGACGTAGGTGCACTGATTATTGGATTACGGGAAAGCCAATGCCAGCCTTTCGATCCTGCTACACTGACTGACAAGCTGGAAGATTTCGATTTCAACGAAGCTACCAAATGGACAGTACTGGATGAATGCGCACCACTTCTCAAAAGATTTTTAAAGGATATTGACGAACTCCCTATTGCCCACTATATGGCCGGACCATCCTGTTATGTTCCCGATGCTAAATTTATCATTGGCCCGATTGCGCAATACACAGGCTTATATACCATTACCGGATGTTGCGGTGGTGGAGTCGCTGCCGGAGGAGGTATGGGAAGACTGGTTGCCGAACTGATTATGAAAGAAACGCCATTTGTAGACCCAGCCTACTTTGCACCGGAACGTTTCGGTAAAGTCGATCCTTTCTCTGCCGAGTTCCAGAAACGCTGTGCAGATGCACGGTCCAACAAAAAAGGAGGATAACACTTTGTGTGCTACTCACTTTATCTTCCACTTATCATTTAATATCATTAATGACCATAAAAAATGAAACGATATATTGTATTCTTAAAACAAGTTCCACAATCCACACGAGTGGAAATTGATCCGATCACCAAAACATTAAAGCGTTCATCTGCCTTATGTAAAACCAATCCTGATGACTTGTGTGCCCTGCAAGCCGCACTAAACCTGAAAAAAAGACCGGAGCCGAAATAGTCGCCGTAAGTATGGGACCTGCCAAAGCCGAGAATGTACTGCGTGAGGCATTGCAGCACGGAGCTGACCGTGCTGCAATGCTGTCTTCACGTGCCTTTGCCGGAAGCGATACATGGTGTACCAGTACCGTATTGGCTGCGGCTGTTCGCAAAATAGGTTCCTATGACATCTTATTTTTCGGACGTATGGCCATAGATGGAGATACAGCTCAGGTAGGTCCCGAAGTGGCAGGTCAACTTGACATACCACAAATAACACAACTCATACAAATTGACAGCCTGACGGACAACAGCATCATTTTGCATAAAAAAGCCGGCGAAACCATACAACAGCTTGAAATCACTCTTCCATGCGCCGTCATGGTAAGTAAAGAAAATGGAGAGATCAACCCTCCCACACTGGCTGGCTGGCGTAAAGCCCAACAACAATCAATCGTATGCTGGGATGAAAATGACCTGAATCTGTCAAGCAATGAAGTCGGGTTATACGCTTCACCAACCAAAGTCGTATCCACACAAGTTCCGCAAAGCAACAAATCTATTGAATGGCTGACTGATGCGACCAACATTATGCAAATAATCCAAGAAAGTATTCACCCTCAGAAATAAGAAATATGACAAACGATAATACTTTTGCCCTCCAATTCAATAAAGATATCTGTACCCAATGCGGTATCTGCGCAGACAGCTGTACATTTGGGGCTATACAATTCAATGAATATCCGGAAATAGATATCAACAGTTGCCGTTTATGTGGAACCTGCGTACAAGTTTGTCCCGCGGCAGCCCTGACAATGAAAGAAGCACCTAAACAGACAACTCCAACCTGTCTCACACCAACCCATGGAATATGGGTGCTTGCAGAAACACAAGACGGTACACTAGCTCCAGTCTGCAAGGAATTGTTAGGAAAAGCCCAAGAACTGTCTCAAAAATTAAATCAGAAAGTTGAAGCCATACTGGTGGGCAACAATATCAAGCATCTGGCTTCCGAACTGGCAGCCTACGGCGCACAACGTATACATTTATTAGAATCTGAAACTTTAGAAACATATATTGAAGAAAACTACGCCAGAGTTATAGCCGACCTGGCAGAAGCACTTCATCTTGAAATTTTATTGGTCGGTGCCACAACTAAAAGCAGAGGACTGTCTGCACGTCTCGCCTCTTTATTAAAAACTGGACTTACCGCTGACTGTACTGAATTAAATATAGATCCAGAGACCCGATTACTTCATCAGATACGTCCAGCTTTTGGTGGAAATCTCATGGCTACGATCATAACCCCAGACCGTCGTCCGCAAATGGCATCTGTACGTCCTGGCATCATGCAAGCCATCGAAGCCGATTTCAATAAAACAGGTGAAATCATACAACATGACATCTCAGATTTTGTAGCCGATAAGCGTATTCATAGGATCAGCGAATCTAAAGAACAGTCCAATGGCATATCATTAAACGACAGTCGCATTATTGTCAGTGTAGGACGTGGAGTCAAAAATCCTGAGACAGTAAGACAGATACGGCAATGGGCCCAACAAATAGGAGCCGTTGTAGCAGGTTCACGCGCAGCAGTAGAGGCAGGCCTGATAGAACCACAAATGCAAATCGGCCAAACCGGACATGTTGTCTCACCGGATATTTATATTGCAATCGGTATCAGCGGACAGATTCAACATACTTCCGGTATAGGAGGAGCCAAAAAGATCATTGCGATCAATTCTGATGCCTCTGCACCTATTTTCAATATTGCTGACTATGGATGGGTAATAACCGCTGAGGAAGCAGTGAAAAGACTTCTGACTAATACAATATAACAGATACATAAAGAAAAATCCTTGTAAGCTTTCACTTACAAGGATTTCTAAACTTTAAGTACCCAGACCAGCATTTGAAATAATTAAAGTGGGGAAAATGTGGGTAAAAAGAAAAACGCAGAAAAACACAGCAATATAACTATATATCAACTATTTACAATTATATTAAATTTTAATCCGAATTAATCCGATTGCAAATTATTTAGCAGATGTGGGGAAAATGTGGGAAAATATCTATATTTGCATCCAGATAGATATTTAACCTGTAAGCCTATGAAAGTAACTTTCATCATTAAAAAAGCGGCAAAACGGTATGATACTGAATCAACCGCAACTATTTATATCCGTCTGAGAAATGGAAGACAGCTTGATTCTGTTGCTCCTACCCAGCTTTCAATCAATCCCAACCTGTGGGATGACAAAGCAGAGTGTGTAAAAACAAAAGCTGTCTGCAACGAAGATTTAAGGACTGGTATAAATGAAGAGATACGAAAGCTGAAAACCTATGTGGAAAAATCCTTTCATACGGAAAAAGAATCCGTTGATAAAGAATGGCTGAAACTGACCTTAGACAGATATTATCATCCTGAAAAGTATTTCACACCGGAAGAGATTGTCATCAAGCCGACTTTCGGAGAGCTGTTTGACAGCTTTCTGGGAAAGCATCCGTTATCGGAAGTAAGGAAAAAGAATTTCAGGGTGGTAAAAAGAGCCTTATTGCGTTATGAACTGTATGTACGGGAAACCAAAAGAGGGCAAAAAGGCTTTGTTCTTGATGTTGATACCGTCACACCTGAAACGCTTCGGGACATGTGGGACTTCTTCGAGAACGAATACCAATATTATGAATTGTACCCGAGCATTTATGAAGCCATTCCAGAAAAGAGAACTCCGCAACCACGTGGAAAAAACACTCTGATAGACTGCTTTTCAAGAATACGCACATTCTTTCTGTGGTGTTTCGACAACAAGCTGACCTCCAACAGACCGTTTGACAAGTTTCCGATAGAGGAATGCAAATACGGAACTCCTGTTTATATCAACCTTGAAGAAAGGGACAGGATTTTCAATGCTGACCTGTCAGCTACCCCACAGCTGGAGATACAGAGGGACATCTTCATTTTCCAGACACTTATAGGATGCCGAGTAAGCGACCTGTACAGAATGACCAAACTGAACGTGGTAAATGAAGCCATTGAATACATACCGAAGAAAACCAAAGAGGGCAATCCTGTAACGGTACGTGTTCCGTTGAACGACAAGGCAAAGGAAATTCTCGAACGGTATAAAGCCCATGAGGGAAAACTTCTGCCGTTTATTTCCGAACAGAAATATAATGAGGCAATAAAAAAGATATTCAAACTTTCAGGAGTGGACAGGATTGTCACTATATTAGACCCGTTAACACGTGATGAAGTCAAAAAACCGCTTTATGAAGTGGCAAGCAGCCACCTTGCAAGACGCACCTTCATCGGTAATATTTATAAGAAAGTGAAAGACCCGAATCTTGTTTCGGCACTGTCGGGACACAAGGAAGGCAGCAAGGCTTTCAGACGGTACAGGGATATTGACGAAGAGATGAAGAAAGACCTCGTTAAACTTTTAGACTAAACCTATATGGGACAACAGGAATATGACAATTTCAAAAGACTGATAAGGGAGTGGCTTGACAGCCACCCCGATGAATATGCGACTTTCGTAGAAGAAATGAACGACAAGGAGTTCAAGGGATTTGTCAAGGTTTTCAAGGTTGCCACAACCTTGGTACCGAGATACAAGGAAGCCACACGCAGACGGATCGGAGACGACAAAATCTCCGATTTCGAGGAACTGGAGAATGTGCTTCTGGATTCTGACCTTGCCCAAAAGATTGTAAACGAGTTCCATCATTCAAAAAGGAGGAGCATCATACCTGCCATGCTCGCATGGCTGTACTACGGACGGAGCTATGAGTGCATGGTGGAACAGGGAGAGGAACTGGCCAAAAGAAAAGGTATTACCGGACTATACAAATGGCTTGTTTCCTACATGGTCAGGTTCATCATCAAGAAGAGCATCAGCAGCGGCATGAGAACCAAAGAGGACTGGGTGGCTTTCAGAAAGCAGCAGAAAGCCATTGAGGAAAACAACCTCGTGGAATGGTCTATTGAGGATGAAGAAGACATTGAAGAAACCGAAACGGAAGATACGGACAGCCTGCAGCAAGGACAGCCCAAGAGTGCCAGACGAAAAGCCGACACACGTACCCTGCCGGAGCTGCTGATAGAGAACAGGGATGTCATTCTGGAAAGAATCGGAACAAGGCTGAAAACGCATACGACCGAAACGGACATCGCACGTCTGTACATCGCACTGGTGGAATACCGTTTCATGCGCCCCTGTCCCATAAAGACTTTCCGGAACGCACTGCAACAGCAATACACAGACCTCAGCATCGTACACGAAAGGGGAATACAGAAAGCATACAGGAACCTTACCACACCTTTCGGAGGCAGCAAAAAACTGATAAAGGACATCGGGGAAGACCATGTTGCCATAGAGGAATTGAAGGCTTATCTATCCGCTTGAAATTCGTTTAATTCGTTTTTGGATTTTACGAATTTAACGCATTGAAATCCATTGATTTACGATTGTTTTTCGTTATATATTTGTGCCACTATCCTAATCGGGGTAGTGGCTTTTCGTTTATAATACTGCCGAAACGGGAAGTCTTACAACCGGCAGTTTCAACAAGCCTATGACAGACCTGATGGCAATTATCCAAAGCGGAAACGGCAACATCAAACTGGAAGTGACAGGCGAAGACCTGCTCATGTTTTCAAACCAGCTGATAAGCCGTGCCAAGCATGAACTCTCCACCGCCATTGCGGAAGCGAGAAAGGAAAAGTACCTCACAAAGGAGGAAGTGAAGAAAATGTGCGACGTGTGCGACACCACCCTTTGGCACTGGGCAAAGAAGAACTATCTGAAACCCGTAAAGGTGGGGAACAAGGTCAGATACCGACAGTCGGACATACAGAAAATCCTGGGTGAACGCAATCCTTCAATCTGAGCCTATGAAAGAGGAAGAGTACATGCGTGTGGGAACGACACTGTACAAGGTCGTAAACCAGCCCTGCGCCAGCGGAGGGTATGAGAAAAGACGTGTGATATGGAACAACAGCACACTCAGGCAGGACTACGGGAAAAACTATCTTGCGACCGTCCCGAAGTATGACGGATTCTGTACCGTTCCCGACCATCTGAACTACCGGAAGGAAATTGACGGTTTTCTGAATCTGTACGAACCGATAGAGCATACTCCGCAGATAGGAGATTTCCCGAACATACGTTCTCTGGTGCTACACATTTTCGGTGAGCAGTACAATCTGGGACTGGACTATCTGCAACTGCTGTTCCTGCAGCCGTTGCAGAAACTTCCCATACTCCTGCTGGTATCGGAAGAGAGGAACACGGGCAAGAGTACGTTCCTTAATTTCCTGAAAGCCGTATTCGGGGATAACGTGACATTCAACACCAACGAGGATTTCCGGAGCCAGTTCAATTCCGACTGGGCCGGAAAGCTGCTCATTGTCGTGGACGAGGTGCTGCTCAACCGCAGGGAAGACAGCGAGCGGTTGAAGAACCTGAGTACCACTTTCAATTACAAGGTGGAGGCCAAAGGGAAAGACCGCACGGAAATAGCCTTCTTCGCCAAGTTCGTACTGTGTTCAAACAACGAGTACCTGCCTGTTATCATAGACGCAGGGGAAACACGATACTGGGTAAGGAAGATAAATCCGCTGCAGAACGATGACACGAATTTCCTGCAAAAGCTGAAAGAGGAAATCCCTGCCTTCCTGTTCTTCCTGACGCAAAGGGAGCTTTCAACGGAAAAGGAAAGCCGTATGTGGTTCAATCCGAAGCTGACACATACGGCAGCCCTGCAGAAAATCATCCGGAGCAACCGCAACCGTCTGGAGATAGAAATGGCTGAACTGTTCCTTGACATCATGTCAAACATGAATGTCGAAAGTGTATCATTCTGCCTGAATGACCTCATGACACTACTTATCTATTCGCAGGTAAAGGCAGAGAAATATCAGGTGCGGAAAGTGGTTCAGGAAGTATGGAAGCTGACTTCCGCACCGAACTCGCTTTCCTACACAGCCTATGAGATTGCTCCCCACCGTGACTGCCACTACGAAACGAAAAGGAAGACAGGAAGGTTCTACACGATAACCAAGGAACAGCTGACCGCTATATGATTATTTTGATGAAATGATGAATATGGTATATAACACATTGTATTACAATATAATACAAGCTCACCATTCATTCATCGGAATATAATGCTGATGAAAAGAGAAATCATCATTTCTTTTTTGGCAAGCAGTCTGATGAGAAAATGATGAAGCGTTACCTTTCTGTATAACAGCTTATTACAAGCAAAATTCATCAAATCATCGTTTTTTCATTCATCACAAAACCGTACGAAAATGACAACAGAAGAAGCAAAAAAGATAAGAATCGCAGACTATCTGCACAGTCTGGGATATTCCCCCGTAAAGCAGCAGGGGGTAAACCTCTGGTACAAATCCCCGTTCAGGGAAGAGAACGAGCCTTCGTTCAAGGTAAATACCGAACGTGAACAATGGTTCGACTTCGGTCTGGGAAAGGGCGGCAACATCATCGCACTGGCGGCACACCTCTACGCAACGGAGAGTGTTCCGTATATCCTGAAACGCATAGAGGAACAGACACCACATGTCCGTCCCGTATCTTTCTCTTTTCACAGGCAGTCTGCCACCGAGCCGAGTTTCCAGCAGCTTGACATCGTACAGCTGTCTTCTCCTGCCCTGCTCTCTTACCTGCAGGAAAGGGGAATAAATACGGCACTGGCGAAAAGAGAATGCCGTGAGGCACACTTCACCAACAACGGCAAACGGTATTTCGCCATTGCCTTTCCGAACATATCGGGCGGATATGAAATCCGCAACCGATATTTCAAGGGCTGCATCGCACCTAAGGAAATATCACATATCAGACAATCGGGAGAGCCGAGAAAAGCATGTTACGTTTTTGAGGGGTTCATGGACTACCTTTCCTTTCTGACGCTAAGGCTTGAAAGCTGTCCGCAATCCCCCGATTTCGACAGACAGGACTACATGGTTTTGAACTCCGTTGCCAATGTTTCCAAGGCACTCTATCCGCTGGGCAGCTATGAACGCATCCACTGTTTTTTTGACAACGACCGTGCAGGAATGGAAGCCCTGCAGCAAATCAGAAAGGAATATGACAATGCCAGATATATACGTGACGCTTCACACATATACAGCGGATGCAAGGATTTGAACGAATACCTGCAAAAACGGGCAGCGGCAAAGAAACAGGCTCAATCCATCAAAGTGAAGACACCGCCCAATAAACCGGGAGGCTTTCGGTTATAGCCCACTATAACTACACGCTTCGCTTACGTAGTTGTGGGCTCTCCCGAGGGGATTAGGGTTTTACCCTAATGACCCACTCAGGGCGTTTCTCCCCTGAGAACCCAGAGCAAAGAGTGACCCTCTCTTTGCAATCTCCGCTTATGGGTTGCACCCCTAAGAACCCCATGCGTTTACGGACAGCGGAAAAGCAAGCAATAAAGTACAAACCAAAAAAACAAGTATTTATGGCAACAAAATCAAGCATACATATCAAACCCTGCAACATCGCATCGAGCGAGGCTCACAACAGAAGGACTGCCGAATACATGCGCAATATCGGAGAGTCCAGAATCTATGTGGTTCCTGAACTCTCCACCGATAACGAACAGTGGATAAATCCCGACTTTGGCAGTCCGGATTTGCGAACGCATTATGACAATATCAGACAGATGGTAAAGGAAAGACCGGACGTGCCATGCAGGAAAAGGAACGGGAGCGCAAAGGCAAGAACGGCAAAATAGTCAAGATTGCTGGATGCTCACCCATACGTGAAGGAGTGCTGCTTGTCAGGTCGGACACCACACTGGCAGACGTGCGTAAATTCGGTGAAGAATGTCAAAGACTCTGGGGAATCACACCGCTGCAAATCTTCCTGCACAAGGACGAAGGGCATTGGCTGAACGGCCAGCCGGAAGCGAAAGACAGGGAAAGCTTCAAGGTCGGGGACAGATGGTTCAAGCCGAACTATCATGCCCATATCGTTTTCGACTGGATGAACCACGAAACCGGAAAGAGCCGAAAGCTCAATGACGATGACATGATGCAGATGCAGACCTTGGCATCTGACATCCTGCTGATGGAGCGTGGGCAGTCAAAGGCTGTTACGGGTAAGGAGCATCTGGAACGAAACGATTTTATCATTGAAAAGCAGAAAGCCGAGCTGCAACGCATGGATGCTGCCAAACGGCACAAAAAAGAACAGATAAATCTTGCCGAACAGGAACTGAAACAGGTAAAATCAGAAATACGCACTGACAAGCTAAAGAAGACAGCCACCACTGCAGCGACAGCCATAACAAGCGGTGTTGCTTCTCTTTTCGGAAGCGGAAAACTGAAAGAGCTGGAACATGCCAACGAAAAACTGCAAGACGAGGTCTCAAAACGGGACACCAGTATTGAAAAATTACAGAGCCAAATACAGCAGATGCAGAAACAGCATGATACGCAAATCCACAATCTCAAGGAAATGCACAGACAGGAACTTGACATGAAGGAAAAAGAACTGTCACGGCTCGCCAGAATCATAGACAAGGCTTTCAGGTGGTTCCCAATGTTCAGGGAAATGCTACGTATGGAAAAATTCTGTGCCATGCTGGGGTTCTCCAAAGAACTGACAGAAAGTCTTTTGGTCAAGAAAGAAGCCTTGAAATGCAGCGGTAAAATCTATTCAGAGCAGCACAGACGGAACTTTGATATAAAGGATGATATTTTAAGGGTAGAAAAAGACCCTGACGATGAAAGCAGGCTGAACCTGACAATAAACAGGAAGCCGATTGCCGACTGGTTCAGGGAGCAATGGTACAGGCTTAGATACGGAACAAGACTGTCGCAACAGGAAGAAAAGAAAAGTAGAGGAATTAAGATGTAACTTAATTGTTTGCGGCTCTATATTCCCGATTATCAATTAAATTGTGTATCTTTGCCAATGGATTGAGGAAGCTCTTTCCAAGATATGTTAGAATTAGAAGAAGCGTTATGCTGGTCGTGGTGTCGGAAACCTAGGAAATTTCTTAAGACATACAAACGATGATGGCATAGTGGTTCTCACGCTATAGCGTGGGCTGCTATTGTTATATCTGTTTGTATGGGTTTTCCTAGGACCTCCGACACAGGTGAACGATTTGTGGTTCACGCTTCGTGCGTTAGGAATGACAATTAACCAATAAACATAGTTCATATGAACATTAAGCAATGCATCTATTTATTTGCCGCAATCGCATTTTCACTCTCATCTTGTAGCGATGACAGCGGCATGGAAAATGATTTTGAGCCTAAGACTCATCTCTAGAAAAAAGGCAAAAATGAATATTATCTCCTTAAAAGTGAATATTGTCCTATTTGGATATCCCTCTATCTTTGCAGTTGATTATGAAAGTATTGATATGAAACAACTAATATTCATTTTTACCGTTGCATGGGGTGCTGTAGTAGGCAGCCGTGCGCAAGAGGTGCTTACTTTGGATGATTGTCTTCGTTGGGGTATTGAAAATAACCTTTCTCTCCGGGGACAGCGCAATGAGATTCAAAAAAGCAAATATGCTATTTCTGAAAACCGTGCCAAGTTATTACCGCAAATTAATGGAGTGGCTAATTTTAACGACAACTTCGATCCTCCAGTGTCCGTAACAGATGGTTCTGCTTATGATAAACCTTATAATGTAACCCAGACGCTGCAGTATAATGCCGCAGCCGGATTGCAACTTCAAATACCGCTCTATAATCAGACGGTTTATACCGCTCTTTCCATTTCGAAGGTATTGGATGAAATCAGCCGTCTGTCTTATGAAAAAGCGCGCGAGGACTTGATGATGCAAATTGCTAAGATGTACTATCTGGGACAGGCCACGGCCGAGCAGATAACGCTGGTTAAAGCCAATATTGCGCGTCTGGAGGAATTGCGTGACATTACGGTGGCTTTCTATGACAATGGCATGGCTATGGAGGTGGATGTGAAGCGTGTCAATATAAACCTGGAAAACTTGCAGGTACAGTATGACAATGCACAGGCCATGCTGGCTCAACAGCTGAATATGCTGAAATATGTGATGGATTATCCGGCAGAGAAAGATATAGCGCTGGAACCGGTGAATGCTGAAACTATTGCTCCGATTGAATTGACCGGCTTGTCAGAAAATCTGTATGAGCTTCAGTTGCTTCAGTCGAAGAGTGACTTGGCAGAACGGCAGAAAAAGATGATTTCCCATGGATACATTCCTTCACTTACATTGACGGGCAACTGGATGTATACGGCTTATACGGATAAGCTTCATCATTGGTTTCATTCCGGACCCTCCAATCATTGGTATCGTTCTTATGGTTTAGGCTTGGCACTGCGTGTCCCTATTTTTGATGGATTGGATAAGAGGTATAAAATTCGCAAGGCGAAAATTGATCTGGAGAATATTCGTTTGGCGCAAGAGAATACGCGGAAGAATCTGGAGACACAATATGTCAACGCTACGAACGATTTGATGAATAACCAACGCAATTTCAAGAAACAAAAGGATAATTATCTTTTGGCGGAGGATGTCTATGAGGTAACATCTGACCGCTATCGGGAGGGTATTGCCTCCATGACAGAGATTTTACAGGATGAAATGCGTATGAGTGAAGCGCAGAACAACTATATCAGTGCGCATTATAACTATCGTGTAACTCACCTTTCTTTGCTGAAGTTGACTGGACGTGTAGAAAGTCTGCTGAAGTAAGTTCTCAATTATTTTATTCATAGTCAATGATCAACTATCAATTTTAAACATATGGAAACAACAGATAAAAACAGTGCTGCAATGAGCACACATCACGAACAGGCTAAGAAATTGAGAAAATTGCGCACCCGCCAGCGTGTGGTAAGCCTGATTGGTATAGCTATTTTAGTTTGGGGATTATTCAGGTTACTTTCTTGTTTCTGGATTATAAAAATACAGAATCCAGTAATGATGCTCAAATAGAGCAATATATCTCGCCGGTTAATCTGCGTGCTTCAGGTTATATCAAGAAAATCTATTTCACCGAACATCAGGAAGTGCACAAAGGTGATACGCTGTTGGTGCTGGATGACCGTGAATACAAGATCCGTGTGATGGAAACTGAGGCTGCCTTGAAGGATGCATTGGCCGGAGCTACTGTAATTGGTGCCACACTTCAGACGACACAAACCACGGCTTCGGTGTATGATGCTTCTATTTCTGAAATTGAAATTCGTCTGGCAAAATTGGAAAAAGACCGTCAGCGTTATGAAAATCTGGTGAAACGTAATGCTGCTACGCCCATACAGCTGGAGCAGATTGAAACTGAATATTCTGCTCTACAACGCAAACTGGAAGCTACGAAACGTCAGCGCAGTGCAGCCTTGTCCGGTGTGAATGAAGTTTCGCATCGTCGTGAAAATGTGGAAGCCGGTATTCAGCGTGCCACAGCGGCGTTGGAGATGGCCAAATTGAATCTGTCTTATACTGCAGTCGTGGCTCCGTGTGACGGTAAGCTGGGACGTCGGGCTTTAGAGGAGGGTCAATACATTACTGCCGGGCAGACCATTACATATATCTTGCCGGGTACTCAGAAGTGGGTGATTGCCAATTACAAAGAGACTCAAGTGGAAAATCTGTCTATCGGTCAGGAAGTAAGGATAAAGGTGGATGCAGTAAGTGATAAAGAGTTTACGGGTAAGATTACTGCTATTTCCGGTGCTACCGGAGCCAAGTATTCTTTAGTTCCTACTGATAATTCTGCCGGTAATTTTGTAAAAATTCAACAGCGTATTCCGGTTCGCATTGATTTTATCAATCTTTCTGAAGAAGACAATGATCGCCTGGCTGCAGGTATGATGGTGGTTGTGAAAGCTAAACTCTGATGTTATGCCCTCTTATCCAAGAAATTATCCGTTCTATAACTGGGTGCCCAAGTGGTTGGGCATTCTGATATTGGTGTTGATGTTCATCCCCATTCTTACTGTGGGTGGTGTGTATTCTGTGAACAGTACTGAGATGATGAGCGGGTTGGGTATCATCTCAGAACATATCACTTTTACCAATTTTGCCACCTCCATCGGGATGGCTGCTTTTTGTCCGTTTTTATACCGGCTGGTGGTGATTCGAAGAGAAAAAATGATGTGTCTGGCCGGTTTTTCCATGATGTATGTGCTCAGCTATATTTGTGCCGAAACCGACAGTATCTTTTTGTTGGCTCTCTGTAGTGTGTTGATGGGTTTCCTTCGCATGGTACTGATGATGGTCAACCTGTTCACCTTAATCCTTTATGCAGGGCGCATTGAGGCCTATTTGAAAATTAAGCCGGGACTGGAGCCGGTAGACGGTGAGGGTTGGGATAAGCTTGATATTGAACGAAGCATAGCGCAGCCTGGCATTTATCTGTTCTTTATGATATTAGGACAGCTGGGAACATCGCTGACTGCCTGGCTGGCTTATGAATATGAATGGCAGTATGTGTATTACTATATGATGGGGATGCTGTTGGTATGTATTCTGGTTATTTTCGTAACCATGCCATACCATCGCTTCCAAAACAAGCGTTTCCCCATTAATTTCCGTCAGTTTGGCAATGCTACCTTGTTCTGCATTCCGCTGGTGTGTTTTACATATGTCATGGTGTATGGAAAGGTGCTGGACTGGTGGGATGATCCTACTATCCGCATGGCTGCGATTACTGCAGTTCTTACGGGTGCTTTATTCTTTTTTATATGGAATCCACACACCGCAGTCCGTATTATCTGGTGGGCGTGCTGAAGTTGCGCACCATTCGTATGGGAGTATTGTTCTATTTTTTGCTGATGTTTCTCAATTCCAGCGCCATGTTTGTCAATGTGTTTGCCGGCATTGGCATGAAACTGGATAACTGGCAGAATGCTTCGCTGGGCAACTGGACCATGTTGGGATATTTCATCGGGGGGATGATTACCATCTTTCTCAGCATGAAGAAGGTTCATTTCAAATATATCTTTGCAGGCGGATTTGTCATGTTGGGCTTGGCTGCTCTTTTTATGTATTTTGAGGTGCAGACGGATGGTCTGTATGAACGGATGAAATATCCGGTTATTATCCGTTCCACAGGCATGATGATGCTCTATTCGCTCATTCCCACTTATGCCACTCAGCGGATGCCTTATAAATTTCTGTCATCATGGATTTGTACCATGATTACCATCCGTATGGTCATTGCTCCCAGTTTGGGCGCGGCAGTATATACCAATGCCCTGCAGGAGCGTCAGCAGAACTATGTTACCCGTTATGCACAAGATATTGATTTGCTACATCCTGACGCTTCCGCTTCTTTTATGAGTACCGTACGTGGCATGAGTTATCAGGGAAAAAGTAAGGCTGAAGCAGTGAACATGGCAGCCATGTCCGTCAAGGGACGTGTTCAGGTACAGGCCACTTTGGTTGCAGTCAAGGAAATGGCAGGCTGGACACTCTATGCCTGTCTGGCATGTGCAATATTTGTGCTGGTTGTGCCTTATTCTAAGAGAAAATTAGTATCTTAGTCGCTTGAAAGTGCTTAATGCACACGGACAAGCATGTATGAAGACAGTTCAAGAACGTATTACATTATTAGAAAAGGCTTTGTTTAGGCGAGATGACATATGCAGTTCGGAAGGAAGTATTTCCTCCTTCCCAATTCTCTTTCACACCCCATTTTTGGTCAGTGGGGTGGGAATTGTGATTTGTGTGCAAGGATTTTTTACTTTTGCCCTGAATCGTCGTGTGATGCGAGCATCTGCCGGAGAAACCTTGTTTATTCCTGATGGAGCGGAGTTTCGGGTTATGGAAGAGTCTTCTGATTTGGATGTGCATTTCCTGCTGTATCAGGTTGAACCTATCCGTGATATTTTAGGGAATCAGGTCGTATCTATGTACCTTTATTCTCAGTTAGTGCCCAAACCTTGTTATGTTTGGCAGACTGGCGAAGAGGATGAGTTACTCCGTTATATGATGCAGCTTGATGCTACCCTTCTTCAAAATGATACTTTCCGTCAGTATGAGCAGAAACTGTTGCTGCTGGCACTGACCCATCGGCTCTGTTCGCTCTATAATCGTAAGTTGATGAACAATCAGAATGCGGCGGGACATCGTAATGAGGTGTTCTTAAAGCTTATTTCGCTGATTGAACAGTATTATATGCAGGAACGTGGAGTGGAGTTTTATGCCGATAAATTATGTCTCTCACCTAAATACCTTTCTGTCATATGCAAATCAATATGCGGATATACAGTAAAGGATTTGGTGTCTAAGTCCATTATACGGAAGAGTATTTCTCTTTTAAAAAATACACAGAAAAATATACAAGAAATTGCAGATATGTTCAATTTTCCTAATGCCTCTTTTTTTGGAACTTTCTTCAAAAAGCAAATGGGCATGTCTCCTGGACAATATCGCAAGAACATCACTTTTTAATTCGCCTTCATTATGGCTAAGATCTGTATAAAAAAAGCAACTACTAAGTGCGAAATGGATGATTTCGTACGACTTCCCCGCAAGTTATATGAGACAGCCTCTTTCTATATTAACTAACAACACGATCACAACTAAAACATAAAACTAAAAATTTTCTTTTGAGAAGTCTTAAATCGTTCAATTTCCAAAGAGAGCGATTTCTTTAATTGAACAGCCATAAAGCCCAGAAAAGGCAGATTTGTTTCTTCTTCCTGTGATTGACGTAAGGCAGAAATATACTCATCCCTATCTTCCTTAAATATCTTAGTCGGAAAAAGGTTGTAGCAGAACTGAATATAATTCATCAGTAGGCGGGCGGTTCTTCCGTTGCCGTCGACCCACGGATGAATGGTCACTAAGTTAAGATGGGCATTGAAACTTAGTTCGTATTGTTCCCGAAATGTTCCCACTGCCTTCTGTTTTTCCTGTAATAAAGCGCAAAGTTCCTCTACTTTGGCAGGGACTTTCTGATAACTCATATAAGAACGTCCATCAATACCAGCCGTCACGCCACACAAGCGAAATTCACCTTTGGAAGAATCAAAAGAGCCACCCATAACGTTATAAATACTGCCTGTCGTACGCATCAATGTCGAATTCAACTTTTGCAAGAATGCTGAATTAATTGGTTTCTTACTTTTGGCTTCCTCTTTGGCAAGCTCATATGCCTTCTTTAAGTCCTCATTCATCAAATGATACACCAAAGGTTTCCCTTTAGCTGTCAATCCCTCATCGAAAAGCATTTGTGCCTCCGCTTCGGTGAGTGTAGAACCCTCAATTGCTGTAGAATGGGTAATAAGAGAATAGAGGTAGTACTTTTCATAGTCCACCGCTTCACTAATACCAAGTTGCTGAAACTTTTGGTATAACCGTTCAATCTCTTGCCAAACACCTTGTTCCATTGACTTTTATTTAATTGGATTTATCTCTTTTCAAAGGTAGTGTATTTGTATTGCGTAGCCAAAGAAAACAATGACTTACTACTATATTTTTGCGCCTGTGGGGAAAATGTGGGGAAAAACCAGGCAAACAAAAAGGCTAAGCGATTGACAATTAATCACTTAGCCTTTCTTTCCGTACCCAGACCCGGGGTCGAACCGGGATGGATGTTACTCCACTGGTGTTTGAGACCAGCGCGTCTACCGATTCCGCCATCTGGGCATTAAATGAACAAACGCCATTGTTTTAAATTGCGAGTGCAAAGATAGAGACTTTTCTAAAATACACAAAATTATTCGGACTTTTTTTCAGAGGAGCCCCGAAAAAAGGGAGATAGATGTTAAATCTTTATTATATTTATGTCGTAAAACATATTTTTGGCAAACTTTTTGTACCTTTGCAGTGTTATTAAAAGAGAACGAACATAAATGTAAAACCAGTTCCCAAAATGTGGGAAACACAAAAACTGAAAATTATGAAAGAAATGAAAAACGAAATCCAAATGTTGCAGTATCGCATTAAGCGTTATCATGACATGAGAAACGGTGCTATGTGCCAAGCTTTAAACGGAAAACTTCAAAAGCTACTGGCTAAACAGCAGGCCGCTCTATAAAAGAAAAACATCTACTTACACATTTCGACAAATCACGAATCTTACACTTGTCGAATATTCTTCTAAATATCCGGAAAATCCTCTATTCGGATTTCCGGCTTCGCAGGAAAATCTGTCAAATCCCAATTTTATTTCTTCTAATTTAAAAAAAACTATCAGAAAAGATCGCTTTTTCCAACATAATTGTATAAATTTGTAACAAGCCTTATGAGGGCTGTAAATAACAGATTTAATATTAACCTATTTTGATTGCGCTATGAACATACAAAGTATCGGAGAAAGTGCAGGTATCGTTTGGAAGGTACTGCATGGTGACAACAGGAAATGGGAGTATCAAGAACTAAAGCAAGCTACAGGTCTAAGAGACCGAGAATTAAATTCCGCCATCGGCTGGTTAGCCCGTGAAGGAAAAATCCAATTCGATGAATCCTTGAATAAAGACAAACAAAGTTTATATATTGAGTTGAGCCTGTATATCGGATAGTTTTCTTCGAATTATGAGAACACAATATAATCGAGTAGGAGGCAAACATTAATCATAGGTGTTTATCTCCTATTTTCATGTTTACCGACCTCTCACACCACCGTACGTGCCGTTCGGCATACGGCGGTTCCTATTTTTGGGTGCCATTCGAGATACGAACCCATTAAGGTATAATACCCTGCCTTTCGCAGACTATCGTTATTTATCGCTACTTTCAATATAGGACTATCAGCGATACGCCAATAACCTTTGCGAGTGTTACCCCATTCCCATGCCTTGTATTTTTCTATACCACATTTAATGAGGTTTGCCACCTTGGTCTTGGGTTTCTTCCAGGCTTTCCATATACACATGCGTATTCTCCGTCTTAACCACTCATCAGTATCAAGAAGAAAACGTTTCATATCGGCAAGATGATAATATCCAATCCATCCTCGTATGTAATCTTGCAGTTTCTGTTTCCTCTTGACGTATCCCCATCCATTGCTACGATTAGTAAGCTCTTTGAGTCTCAGTTTCATCTTTGATTTGGATTTCGAGTGTACTGTAAGGCGACATTTACCTTTCATTACATAAAAGGAATAGCCGAGATACTTCACTCCTCGAACATACGATACTACAGTCTTTTCCTTGTTGACTTTAAGATATAGATTTCCCTCTATAAACCGGGTTATGGACTCTTTGACTCTTCTTGCTGCCCTTTTGGATTTGCAGAATATCATTGAGTCATCGGCATAGCGCACAAAAGGATGTCCTCTACGTTCGAGTTCCTTATCCAACTCATTAAGCATAATATTACTTAACAATGGACTTAGTGGTCCTCCTTGGGGAGCTCCTTCCTCGCTCGTTTCAAACAGACCTTTGTTGATTACACCGCTTCGGAGGTATTTGTGTATTAGACTGACAACTCTGCCGTCTTTAATAGTACGGCTGAGGATTTCTATGAGTTTGCTGTGACTCACGGTATCAAAGAAGCGTTCAAGGTCAAGGTCTACTACGTATATGTAGCCTGTATTGATTATCTCTTGAGCTCCTCTTACCGCGTCGTGGCAGCCTCTTCTCGGACGGAAGCCGTAACTTCTAATGGAGAATTGTTTCTCATAGACAGGACTCAGAACTTGGTTAATGGCTTGTTGCACCAAACGGTCTGCCACCGTGGGGATTCCTAATAAGCGTATCTTGCCGTTGTCCTTGGGGATTTCTACCCTTTTGACTGGGTTAGGACGGTAAGAACCGTCCATTAAGGAACGGATAAGCAAATCCTTATGGGTCTTGAGCCATGGGAGCAACTGTTCACATGACATCTTGTCGATTCCGCCCTTGCCCTTGTTTCCAATTACCGCTTTATAGGCTCGGTTTAGATTCGAGGGGCTCAGGATTTGCTCGAAAAGGTGTTCATTGTCGAATGGTACTTCCACGATGTTGTCTTCACACATCCACATGAAAGTCTGCACTCCCTCATACCATTCGGTTTCCGACCTATCTCTTTGAGGGAAGCCATTAACTTTGGATAATGTTTTCTGCATTCGTTCTTTCATTAGGTATGTTTCAATTACTATCGTTTAATTATTAGGTTCAGTCCTTCACAAACCTATCGACACGTTTGCTAATATGACTTCTGATGACTTCTCACGGCAAACTTTACTCCGCTGATTTCGATTTTTTTTTCTATTCTCATGCGTCCGTGAGACCTCCTCGGATAAGGCTATTAACTTTCAATCTTATGTCTGCTTCATTTACATTGACTATTCCGAATAGCTATAGGGCTTTGGTTTGCTTTGCAACCTTACCCACAGTCTTATGCCTTATATGAAGTTTCTGTCCGTCAGACCAGATGTTTGCCGCCAGCTTCTTTCAGATTCCAACTCGCGATGGACACCCTTGCTATTGGCTGTATGATTCCCGCTATTAGGGATCATTGGGGACTTGGGATCAACGTAAAAACCTGAGGAGTAATTCTGATAAAATTGTATCTTTGCCTACAAGAATAAAAAAGAATACAATGGAAACAAACGGTTATCATCTCCTTCTTCCGGAAGGAACTCTTGATTATTTCACTATATCAGATGTAAAGGAAAGCAGTACGGAAATAGTAATTTATCTTGAAGAGAAGAATGAAGCTCCCCAAGAGTACTCTGAGAGTAAAGTTGAGAGTAAGGGTTTTTATGATCCGATAGTTGTACAAGACTTTCCAATCCGCGGAAAGAAGGTATTTCTGAACATCCGTCGTCGCAGATGGGTTTTAAAGGATGAGAACCGCTATGTAAGCCGTAACTGGAAACTGGTTGCTCAAGGCAGCCGTATGACGCAAGAATTTGCGACTTTTTTAAAAGAGTTATATTGATACACTTCCCGTCAGCTGTAAGCTTTTGGGAACCCTGTTCGGTATCGACGGTGAGCTTCTTGAAAGGCAATACCGCAATCATCTGAGCGGATATTTGAAATGGGACCAGCTTCCGCACGCAGAAGAATGGATCCTGTTCGAGAAAAACATTGGAGCATACGTAGGGATAGACGAAGTGTGTCTCTCGCGTGGTGAATTATATACCATATTGATAAATAAGGAGAAAAGAGGAACTGCCGGAAGTATTATCGCTATCATAAAAGGTACTGATGTAAAGACCGTAACATCCATCCTTCTAAAACTTTCCAGACGCAGGCGCTTTCAGGTAAGGGAGATAACACTTGATATGGCTCCCAATATGGAGCAGACGGCACGTATATGCTTTCCTGCCGCACGTCGTGTTACAGACCGTTTCCATGTGCAGAAGCTTGCTTATGAAGCAGTTCAGGACATGCGAGTTAAAGCCCGCTGGGAAGCACTTGATGAAGAGTCTGTACAGATAGCATATGCAAAGGCATGTGGAAAGACATATCATGCTCCGGTATTTGAGAATGGAGATTCAAGGAAACAGTTGCTGGCCAGAAGTATATACCTTCTGTATAAGAAAGAATCATTATGGACCGAATCACAACGTGTACGTGCCGGTATCCTGTTCAGAGAATATCCGGATATAAAGAAAGCGTACTATCTTTCCATGAGACTAGGATTGATTTATCACCAGTGCAGACATAAGGATGTAGCCTTGACAAGGCTTGCCAGGTGGTATGATGAAGTGGATAAATCAGGATTCCTTGCCTTTGGAAGAGTAGCAAGGTCAATACAGACACATTATCTTGAAATAAAAACTACTTCGAGAGACGTTCCACGAACGCAGCTTCTGAATCCTTTAATGCTAAAATAAAGAACTTTCGCTCACAATTTAGGGGAGTGAAAGATAAGGCATTCTTTTTTGTTTAGGCTGTCGAAAATTTATGCGTAAGATGAGAATCCCTCAGATTTTTACGTTGATCCCTCATTGGGGACTTGCACCCGTTAGCTAATACTCATGCCGAGCATACAAAGAAAAGTCTAAATATCTGAGATTAGATACTTAGACTTTTTTTCTTGTACCCAGACCCGCATTTGAAATATATAAATTGGGAACAATCCTATTAAATAAAAAATCAAAGAAAAATAAAGCATTATACACTAATATCCAATGCATTACAAAACACACTTAGTTAATTCTATTTAATCGGATTGAAATAAATTCGGGATGATTGGGAACAATTTGGGAACAATTTATATATTTGTACCGTTACTAAAAATCCCGATTATGAAAGCAACAGCCTTTATCCGAAAATCCGCAAGTAAAAACGACACCAATAGTGTAGCTACAATCTATTTCCGATTAAGAGATGGTAAAAAGGACATTAAAGCTGCCAGTGAGCTGACAATTAACCCAAATCACTGGAGTAGCGAGAAGCAAGGTTATAAAGACAGAGTAGCCCTTGTTCATGAAGAAAAGAAACTGGCACTGAACAACGAAGTACAGAACATCATCAACCTGATAAGTCAAGAGTACACACTGGAAGCTGACAGCGAATGGCTAAGCACACTCATAGACAAATATCATCATCCAAACAGATATAAAACAGAAGAAGAGATTGCAGCGGAAACCAAACCCACCTTGCTGGATTTGTTTGCTGAATTTCTTGTCAAGCATAAATTATCAGAAGTTCGCATCAAGAACTTTCGAGTAGTACAACGTGCGTTAGCACGTTATGAACTATATGTAAGGGCAACGAAGAGAGGACAAAAGGGCTTTATCCTTGACGTGGATTTGGTAACACCTGACACGCTTCGGGATATGTGGGATTTCTTTCAGAACGAATACCAGTATTATGAACTTTACCCGAGCATTTATGAAGCCATTCCCGAAAAGAGGACACCACAGCCCAGAAGCAAGAACACGCTGATAGACTGTTTTTCAAGAATACGCACATTCTTCCTGTGGTGCTTCGATAACAAACGCACCACAAACAGACCTTTCGACAAGTTTCCGATAGAGGAGTGTACATATGGTACACCTTATTATATAACACTTGAAGAAAGGGACAGAATTTTTAATGCAGACCTTTCTGCCACCCCACAACTGGCAATACAGAGGGATATATTCATATTTCAGACACTGATAGGATGCAGGGTGAGCGACCTGTACCGAATGACCAAACTAAATGTGGTCAATGAAGCCATAGAATATATTCCCAAGAAAACCAAAGAGGGGAATCCGGTTACGGTACGTGTTCCACTTAACGACAAAGCGAAAGAAATCCTTGAACGCTACAAAGAATATGAGGGGAAACTGTTGCCGTTCATATCCGAGCAAAAGTACAATGATGCCATAAAAAAGATATTCAAATTGGCTGGAGTTGACCGCATCGTAACAATCTTAGACCCGTTGACGCACAACGAAATCAAACGACCTATTTATGAAGTGGCAAGCAGCCATCTGGCAAGACGTACGTTTATCGGCAATATCTATAAAAAAGTGAAAGACCCGAACCTTGTTTCCGCACTGTCGGGACACAAGGAGGGAAGCAAAGCTTTCAGACGATACAGGGATATTGACGAAGAAATGAAGAAAGACCTTGTAAAACTATTAGACTGATACTTGTATGGGACAACAGGAATATGATAATTTCAAAAGACTGATAAAGGAATGGCTCGACAGCCATCCGAATGAATATGCCGATTTTGTAGAAGAAATGAACGACAAGAAGTTCAAAGGCTTCTTCAATATTTTCAATACGGCTGTAAGGCTTGTTCCAAAATATAAAGAAGCAGCACGAAAGAGAATAGGTGATGATAGAAACCCTGATTTCGAGGAACTGGAAAATGTTCTTTTACAATCAGACCTTGCCGAGAAGATAGTGAATGAGTTTCATACCCCGAACAAGAGAAGCATTGTTCCTGCCATGCTTGCATGGCTCTATTACGGACGAAGCTATGAGTGCATGGTGGAACAGGGTGAGGAACTGACCAAAAGAAAGGATATTCCCACCTTATACAAATGGCTTGTTTCCGGCATGGTCAAATTCATTATCAGAAAAAGCATCGCCAATGGCATGAGAACCAAAGAGGACTGGCAAGTATTCAGGAAGCAACAGAAAGCCATTGAGGAAAACTCTCTCGTGGAATGGGCAATAGAAGAAGATGAAGACATGGACGAGGAAGAAACAGATATGCTGCAGGAAGAACAGCCAAAGACCGCAGGACGCAAAGCCGACACACGCACGTTGCCAGAACTTCTGATAGAAAGGCATGACATACTGATTGAAAGAATTGGCACACGATTGAAAACCCATGCTACGGAAACAGATATAGCACGGCTGTTTATCGCACTGGTGGAATACCGTTTCATGCGGAAGTGTCCCATCAAGACTTTCAGAAATGCACTGCACAATCAATTCAAGGAACAAGAAATCGTCCACGAAAGAGGTATTCAGAAAGCATACAGAAATCTCATTTCACCACTTGGAAACAGCAAGAAACTGGTAAAAGACATTGGTGAAGACCATGAAGCCATCGAGGAATTGAAAGCCTATCTATCCAATTGAAGTTCGTTTAATTCGCTTTTCGTTTTTACGAATTTAACGAATTGAATATCATTGTTTTACGATTGATTTTCATTATATATTTGCGCCACTATCCTAATCGGGGTAGTGGCTTTTCGTTTATAATACTGCCGAAACGGGAAGTCTTACAACCGGCAGTTTCAAGAAGCCTATGACAGACATATTGGCAATTATCCAAAACGGAAACGGCAACATCAAGTTGGAAGTAACAGGAGAAGATTTGCTATTATTCTCCAACCAGTTAATCAGCCGTGCGAAACATGAACTTTCTACCGCCATTGCGGAAGCAAGAAAGGAGAAGTATCTAACCAAAGAGGAAGTGAAAGATGTGCGGTGTTTGTGATACCACACTCTGGCACTGGTCTAAGAAAAACTATCTGAAGCCTGTAAAGGTTGGAAACAAGGTCAGATACCGACAATCCGACATTCAGAGAATCTTAGGTGAACACAACCCTTTAATCTAAGCCTATGAAGGAGGAAGAATATATGCGCGTAGGAACAACTTTGTACAAGGTGGTCAATCAGCCATGCGCCAATGGCGGTTATGAGAAGAAACGTGTCGTATGGAACAACAGCACATTACGGCAGGACTATGGAAAGAACTATCTTGCCACCGTCCCCAAGTATGACGGCTTTTGCACTGTTCCCAATCATCTGAACTACCAAAAGGAGATTGAGGGGTTTCTGAACCTTTACGAGCCGATAGAGCATAAACCGCAACAGGGGGACTTCTCCCACATCCAATCCTTGATGCGGCACATCTTCGGGGAGCAATACGAGCTGGGCATGGATTATATGCAACTGCTGTATCTACAGCCGATACAGAAGCTGCCCATTGTCCTGCTTGTTTCAGAGGAACGCAACACAGGCAAAAGCACGTTCTTGAACTTTCTGAAAGCCGTGTTTGAGAATAATGTGACTTTCAACACCAACGAGGATTTCCGCAGCCAGTTCAATTCCGACTGGGCAGGAAAGCTGCTAATCGTTGTGGACGAAGTTTTGCTCAACCGCAGGGAAGACAGCGAACGGTTGAAAAACCTGAGCACCACTTTCACCTACAAGGTGGAAGCCAAAGGCAAAGACCGAACGGAGATTGCTTTCTTTGCCAAGTTCGTGCTATGTTCCAACAACGAATATCTGCCCATACTCATAGACGCAGGAGAAACACGCTACTGGGTGCGGAAGATAATGCCGTTGCAGAGTGATGATACCAACTTTCTGCAAAAGCTAAAAACGGAAATACCAGCCTTTCTTTATTTCCTGACACAAAGGAAACTATCCACAGTGCAGGAAAGCCGTATGTGGTTCAACCCAAGACTGACACACACCGCAGCCTTGCAGAAAATAATCCGAAGCAACCGCAACCGACTGGAAATAGAAATGACCGAGTTGTTGCTTGACATCATGTCGAACATGAACGTGGAAAGCGTATCATTCTGCCTGAACGACCTTGTAACCTTGCTGATTTATGCACAAGTCAAGGTTGAGAAGTATCAAGTAAGGAAAGTTGTGCAGGAAGTATGGAAACTTACTTCCGCACACAATTCGCTATCCTACACCGCTTATGAGTTCGCACCCCATCGTGAGTGCCACTATGAGCCGAAAAGGAAAACTGGTCGGTTTTATACGGTAACGAAAGAACAACTGACCGCTATCTAATTATTTTGATGAAATGATGAATAAGGGAAGTAACATATTGCCTTACAGATAGATATGTATTCATCAAACACTCATCAACAACGATTGCTGATGAAAAAAGAAAACATCATTTCTCTTTTGGCAAGCAATCTGATGAGAAAAAGATGAATCGATATAATTCTGTTTAACAACGTGTTACATTTCAAATTCATCAAATCATCATTTTTTCATTCACCAACAAATCCGTAAGAAAATGACAATAGAAGAAGCTAAGAGCATACGAATAGCCGACTACCTGCACAGCTTGGGTTATTCACCAGTAAAACAACAAGGTATCAACCTTTGGTACAAGTCTCCATTTCGGGAAGAGAGTGAAGCATCGTTCAAAGTGAATACCGAACGTGAACAATGGTATGACTTCGGTTTGGGAAAGGGCGGAAACATCATTGCACTGGCTGCACATCTGTACGCTACCGACCATGTACCTTACATCTTGAAACGGATAGCGGAGCAGACACCGCACGTGCGCCCGGTATCTTTCTCTTTTGGCAAGCAAAACTCTTCCGAGCCGAGCTTCCAACAGTTGGAGATTGTTCCGTTATCGTCCCCTGCCCTGCTTGCCTACTTACAAGGTAGAGGAATAAATATAGAACTGGCGAAAAGAGAATGTAGTGAAGCCCGTTTCACCCACAACGGCAAGCGGTACTTTGCCATCGCCTTTCCCAATGGTTCGGGTGGGTTTGAGGTTCGCAACCGCTATTTCAAGGGCTGCATCGCTCCAAAGGAAATCTCCCACATCAGACAGTCTGGGAAAGCGAGGAATACCTGTTATGTGTTCGAGGGGTTCATGGACTACCTCTCCTTTCTGACATTGAGACAGGAGAGCTGCCCGAATTATCCGGAGTTGGACGGACAGGACTATATCGTATTAAATTCCGTATCGAACGTGAATAAAGCTCTCTATCCGTTGGGCAGCTACGAACGCATCCACTGTTTTTTTGATAACGACCATGCAGGCATGGAAGCCCTCCAACAAATCCGCAAGGAATACGGCAGAGACCGATACATCCGTGACGCTTCACAGACTTACAGCGGATGCAAGGACTTGAACGAATACTTACAGAAACAGGCTGAGAAAAAAGGGCAGCTCCAATCCGTCAAAGAAGTGAGCAGCCAGTCACCGAAAAAGAAAAACGGCTTTCGGTTATAGCCCACTATAACTACACGCTCCGCTTTCGTAGTTGTGGGCTCTCCCGAGGGGATTAGGGCTTTGCCCTAATGACCCACTCAGGACGTTTCACCCCTGAGAACCCCGAGCAAAGAGTGACCCTCTCTTTGCAATCTCCGCTTATGGGTTACCCCTAAGAAATCTCGTGCAAATGAGAGCAGAGACAAGCTTGCTTGACCTATGCCGAATGCAGCCGAGATTCATAAAATAACCCCTCTGCGAAAGCGAGCAGAATAATCAATTGCAAACAAAGAAAAGAAGCTATGGCAACAAAATCAAGCATACATATCAAACCTTGCAGAATCGCATCGAGCGAGGCGCACAACCGAAGGACTGCCGAATACATGCGCAATATCGGAGAGTCCAGAATCTATGTCGTTCCCGAACTTTCCACCGATAACGAACAGTGGATAAATCCCGACTTCGGCACTCCCGAACTGCGAACTCATTATAACAATATCAAGCAAATGGTCAAGGAAAAGACCGGACGTGCCATGCAGGAAAAGGAAAGAGAACGTAAGGGAAAGAATGGAAAGATTATCAAGGTGGCGGGATGTTCACCCATCCGTGAAGGAGTATTGCTCATCAGGCCGGACACCACACTAACTGATGTACGCAAATTCGGTGAAGAGTGTCAAAGACGCTGGGGCATCACTCCGCTACAAATTTTCCTGCACAAAGACGAAGGGCATTGGCTGAACGGTCAGCCGAAAGCGGAAGACAAAGAGAGCTTCCAAGTCGGTAACAGATGGTTCAAACCAAATTATCATGCTCATGTCGTATTCGACTGGATGAACCATGAAACCGGAAAGAGCCGAAAGCTCAATGACGAAGATATGGCAACCATGCAGACCTTGGCTTCCGATATTCTCCTAATGGAACGTGGGCAATCAAAGGCTGTCACAGGTAAGGAGCATTTGGAGCGAAACGACTTTATCATTGAGAAACAGAAAGCCGAACTGCAACGTATAGAGGAAACCAAGCGACACAAGGAGCAACAGGTAAGCCTTGCCGAGCAGGAACTCAAACAGGTAAAAGCAGAGATACGCACCGACAAACTCAAAAGTGTAGCCACTGATGCAGCCACAGCCATAGCAAGCGGTGTCGGTTCTCTTTTCGGCAGCGGTAAATTGAAAGATTTGGAACAATCTAACGAGAATTTACGTCATGAAATTGCCAAACGTGACAAGGGCATTGATGAATTAAAAGCCAAGATGCAACAAATGCAGGAACAGCATAGTAAGCAGATTCGTAACATACAAGGAATACATAATCAAGAGCTTGAAGCCAAAGACAAGGAAATATCACGATTGAATACCATTCTTGAAAAAGCGTTCAACTGGTTCCCATTACTCAAAGAAATGTTGAGAATGGAAAGACTGTGCTATGCCATCGGATTTACCAAAGATATGGTAAACAGTCTTTTGACCAAAAGGGAAGCTATCAGATGCAGCGGAAAACTTTACTCCGAAGAACATAGACGAAAATTTGAAATAAAGAATGACATTTTCAAGGTGGAGAAAAGTCCGGTTGATGAAAATAAATTGGTACTGACCATAAACAGGCAGCCGATAGGCGAATGGTTCAAGGAGCAATGGGAGAAGTTACAGCAGAATCTGCGTAACTCGGTGCAGAGAGAACAAAAAAACAGAGGATTCAAATTATAAATTCGTTCAACATAAAACAAAATCTCGATTAAATGACTAATTTTACATTTGGATAGAATCATCTATCCAAGAATAAGAAATCAAAGAAACGGTATGTTCATCTGGTTGCTTAGGATGCAGCATAATTGGTTCACGTTTCTCATAATCCATTTAGCCACTCGAATGGGACCAATAGAGTATATGATACGAATATGAATAAATTGTTCATGCCTTTTATGATGCTTGTCTACCTGCTCTTAACGGCTTGCGACAAGGATGATGTTTTACCAGCAAGACCCATGGAGTGGTCATATGAAATCATTACGCCTGCAAACGTCCAATTTTTAAAATCAACCACAGACGTTTCTCCGTCCTATTTTTTTGAGACGAATGGCAAGGGAGGTGATATGGTAATGACTTGTGAGAATTATGATGTGCTCAACCCCATATCAGGAGATTCTTACGTATACGATTGTGGATGGGCCACCCTCAAGATAGAAGGCAATCAGGTGAAAATTCACTTCGCTCCATCTACTCCTGATGATGTAGCACTAACACACGAAGAAATTCAGATTTCAGCCAATGACGGGGATAGAAAAGTGTATACGCTTATCGGTTTTTCCAGAGTCATTAACGAGGAGGGTCCCACAGACCCACAGCCGGAGGGGTTGCCCGAAGAAGCGAAGTTCAAGATGATAATGTCCGAATATACTCCCTTTATGAAGATTGAAAGTCCGCTGCCGGCACCTCTCGATTTGATTACCTTCCGAATCACGGATATAAACGGTGAATATTCACCCATAGACATCCCTGAGTTCACACACTATTATGATTCTATTGTGTGGAGCGCAGATGATTTTCCTCACACATTCAAAGTGGCTGAAAACAAAGTTTCTGCAGAAAGCGCTGAAACACATATCACTACACAATGGAGTTCGCACTTCTTCAAGAGCGGTACGGTAAAGAGCCATCTGAAAGGCTACCGCGATGGAAAAGTGGAATATGAAACTTCGCATCGCATCACGCTTTATGACCGCGATTTTTTGGGACTTGAATGGGGCGCAATTAATCTACAGAAGCCTACGAATCTGACGGCCTATTGTCTGTTGGATCGAAATTATGAGTACAAGTTGTATGACATTGTTGCCAAGGGCTATAATCCTTATTCTCGATTTGTCCCAGTAAACCATAAATTGCTGCCGGATGCAGACTTTCTGCCGACAACTAAAAAGGCAGTCATGATACTGATGGAAAACAGTCTTGGTACTGGAGAAAATGCCAACGGCAAAGAAAGTCTATTCAAATGTCTGCCTGAAAAAGGTGTAGTGGCTGAAAGGTATTGGGAAAATGAAACCACCCGCATGCTGATGTTGCATCGGCTTCCTGATGAGGAGGGATTGGCAGAAGAAAGCTATTATTTGCATATCGAACCTAAATAAGTATTTATGAATAGAGTAATTATCACATTCCTATTTTTTATCGGAATAGCCGTATCATCTTGCACAACCTCTAAAAGCGTTGTGTCGCAAAATGCAGATTTGTCTAAATATGAATATGCCTCAATCATCAACAATGACACCTATCACATTCCTGCCCAACTGATGGAATACGAAATACAGTTGTTTGATGCAGTAGAAGGCTCTCGTCTTACGTTGGTCAGTGATATGCGTATAAATGAGCTGACTGCAACACAACAGTCAAAACTGCTTATGGTAAAATATGGGGTAGATATTTTAGAAGAAGAATCCATTGTAACTGTGAATTTCATAGATTTCCTCACGGGTCGCCCGATAGCTTCATGTCGTGGTGCATACAGTACATTAGGATTGAGCGTATCTGCAGACATTAGAGGTGCTATAAAACGTGTTGCCAAACAAATTGAAGCCACATTTCCTAAGTAATGCAATGCCACTTAAAAAACTAAAGGTTGCCTATCTAATGCATTCGCATGTACATAGGCAACCTTTGATGTATCTTTGTATTCTAAGAAAAATAGTATCTTGTTTAATAAACCCCAGCTAAAATTCATTTCTTAAATAATACAAAAACACCCAGTTTTACATTCTTGGGTGTAAAAATGGGTATTTATTTTGTAATCTACTGATTTTCAGCATTTATTACAGAGAGACAGGCTCTAACAAAATTCTGCCATTATCATAGGTACATAAAAAACAATAACCCTGAAGTTTGCTTGTTCAGCAGGGACAACAGGGTCTTACGCTTGCAAATATAGGCATTAATTTCTATATTTGCAAGAGAAGTTCCGCTTTTAAACTTATACCAAATGAAATATGACGAATGTTTGCAGGTACTATCCCCTGCAAGATTAAATAAATACGCACAAGCAAGCGGCAATGAAAAAGCCAAGGCCTTGCGTCTATACCAATATAACATCAAGTTAAGCCAACGTTTTTATGGGGTTATCGGTATGTTTGAGATAATGCTACGCAATGCCATAAACACTCACTACAAACAATATTTCAATGATGATAATTGGATAATCAACCAAGCAAGACCCAATGGATTACTTGAACAGGAAGCTTCCGAAATAGTACGCATACAGCGTACTTATACCAATATGGGAGTGTACAACAACGATAAGATGGTAGCTTCCTTTACATTTGGTTTCTGGACTTATCTGTTTACAAGACGCAATTATCGCATAGGAGGAAAAACACTTCTTCAAATATTTCCCAACAAAGCGCATGGCTTAAAACAAACAGACATCTACAAACAATTGACTGCCATCCGTGAATTTCGTAACCGAATAGCACATCATGAACCTATCTGCTTCAACGCTACACGTGCGATAGATACAAAATATGCCAAAGAGCATTATGAGTTAATACGAACCTATATAGAATATATGGGATTTGATTCGGATTCTGTATTGCGAATGGTAGAAAAGCCCGATTCTATACTAAAAGTAATAGATGGCATGAAATAAATGCCCCATCTTTGGTGGAATACATAAGGATGATTGGGAACAATTTGGGAACATCTCCGATAAAAAGAAAAAGCTAAGTATTGAATTATCAATTACTTAGCTTTTATCCTCGTACCCAGACCCGGGGTCGAACCGGGATGGATGTTACTCCACTGGTGTTTGAGACCAGCGCGTCTACCGATTCCGCCATCTGGGCAAACTTATCAACAAGCACTCTTGTTCTTGATTGCGAGTGCAAAGGTAATGCTTTTTTCTGAAACTACAAAACTTACAACAAAAAACTAAAAAAAATATTTCACTAACACTATTTAGGAAGCTTTTAGAAGCATTCTTTCAAAAAAAGGCTAACTTAGCGGTGAGTTTATAATACTACTACAATCATGGGCAACAGCAATTATTACTGCATCATCATGGCAGGCGGAATGGGACGCCGCTTCTGGCCGTACAGCCGCAAATCGCTTCCCAAGCAATTTATTGATTTCTTTGGAAGCGGCCAGACCTTATTACAACAGACTTATGAAAGATACAGACGAATCATTCCCCCTGAAAACATTTTTATCACAACACATTGTAGCTATAAAGAGCTGGTCATGGAACAGCTCCCTGAAATCAGGGAAGAACAGCTGGTCATTGAAGAAGAACAACGCAATACAGCACCAGCCATTGCCTATGCCTCACATATTATTCAGAAAATTAATCCGAATGCCTGTACCGTCGTTGCTCCTTCCGACCATCTGATCCTGAAGACGGAAAACTTTGAAAGAGCCATTCTTCATGGTTTGGAGTTTGCTTCCAAGTCAGATAAACTGATTACAATAGGAATCAAACCAACACGTCCGGAAACCGGATATGGCTATATTCAGATTGATGAAGAAAAAGAAGAAGACTTTTATAAAGTAAAGACATTCATTGAGAAACCAGCCTTAGAGTTTGCCGAGATCTTTGTACAGAGTAATGAATTTTATTGGAACTCGGGTATATTTATCTGGCACGTCAATACCATATTAAAGGCTTTCCATGACATGATGTCTGAAGTTTGTCCACATGTAGAATGTGACACTCCCGACTTTTCTGCCTGCCCCAATATTTCCATAGATTACAGTATTATGGAAAAAGCAGACAACGTATATGTACAACTATGTGATTTCGGGTGGGCAGATCTGGGAACCTGGGAGGCTTTATATGATGCTTCCCCAAAAGACTCAAACCAGAATGTAATCATTAACAGCAATACGCTACTTTATAATTGCAAGAATAATATCATCATACTGCCTGAAGATAAACTTGCTGTCATACAGGATCTGGAAGGATATCTGATTGCAGCCCGTGGAAACGCATTACTGATCTGCAAGAAGGATGATCAGAATGCTATTCGCAAATTCGTAAATGATGCCGAAATGAAATTCGGAGAGAAATACTCCTGACGGAGCACTTCTCTTCTTCATCTATTCAGATATCAATATTCAAAAGTTATCCCCAATGTGGGAAGCAGAGTTCCGCTCTCCTGCCGGACAGACTTCATAACATAGCGTTGTTCGGCAGCCGGAGCTTCAGGATTAGCAATCTCGCCCGTACTCATCAGGACATCCGGCTGACGCAACTTGCTGCCTGTCACATTCTGAATGTCCAGATAGAACCCCAGCATACATTTTTTCAGATAGAAAGTTTTATCCACTCTTACATCCAGTTGCCCGAAAGCCGGCAAGCGTTCCGTATTATAACGGCTATAATCATAATAAGCCTTTCCCTGTGCATTCCAGGCTTCGACTAAAGATGATTTGTCCTCATCGTATGGAGTATATGGAGATCCTCCGATACAACAAACTTTCATGCCGACACTCCATTGACGAGGCAGTTATATGTACCGCTGACATTTACGATAAAACGATTATCCCAGGCTGAAGGTATATACCGGCCGGTAGCTCCATCCTGAAACTCTGACTTAAAAAATCGTCACGGAAGAAGACAAATTCAGTTTCTGCTGTAACAGCTATTTGAACATAATCTCCACACCATAGGAACGGCCGTCTCCCGAAGATACCAGTCTCTCATTGCCAACAACTCCATAGTCATTTCCCTTACAGGCCAAAGGAATACCATCTGCCATAGAAACAGGCATCCGATTATAATCTTTATAAAAGCCTTCCACAGACACTTCCATCCGGCTGTCCGGATTCCAGGCAATACCCAAACTTCCCTGAGATACAGACTGATAATCCAGATTGCGGTTCACCCATATACCTTCCTGGTCCTTAAAACCAAGCGAAGTATACGGAGGTAACTGATAATAAAGTCCCCAATGTCCGCTTATACTCCAATTTTTCAGCCACCGGTACGAAAGCGATACACGGGGAGAGAGCTGCCTGAGCATATTCTTCATCCGTCCGCTATAATTATTCCCGTCACTTCGTAATCCCAGAGAAGCACTGAAACGTTCATCGGAACTGGTATATCCTACCGAACCGAAAACACCCCAACGAAAAAGATTCAGCAAAGTGTGATAATTATAAACAGACAATGTATCTATAAAAATCTGCTGATAGGTATCATTCGTGTAATGAGTCTGATTCAACTCCACTCCGGCATTAACTTTCCAGGTGTTCCAGGTGGAAGTATTTTCCATACGGAGTTTGGTTTCCTGCTCTATGGAACGAAGCCGGAGAGTCAGATTGTCAGGTGAACTCTCATCATTGTCCCGGTATTTCAGATTCCGGTTATTCAGATAACTATGGCTAAGAGTTACAGACTGTACATGCGGCCCCGCATAATGCCTGTAGACACTTCCCAGTGTAAATATTTCCTGCTGGATTTTAGGGAGATAACTTAATATATATTCAGCATCCTCGCCATCTATATCAAAATTCAGTTTCATCCGGTCTATACCTCCTAAACCAAGAACAGTCAACTCATTCCGGGCATCGAACCGGGTTTTCACCTTGAAAGATGCATCCGTATAAGCCGGCAGAAGAGGTAATCCCAGCACCTTGAACAGCATTTGCAGATAAGACTGGCGAACAGAAACCAGATAGGAGGTCTTGTTTCCCAGATGTCCGTTGGAACTTAAAGCTACTTCAGAAGCTCCCAATGTAGCCTTCAAGGAATTACGCTCCATATCTCCGTCACGGAGACTGAAATCAAGTACAGAGCTCAAAGCATTTCCGCGATTTGCAGGAAAAGCCCCGCTATAAAACTTGACACTGCGTATCAAATCCGCATCAATCAGTCCCACCGGACCACCCGAAGCTCCCTGAGTACTGAAATGATTAATATTCGAGATCTCTACCCCATCCAAATAAAAACGGTTTTCGGAAGGGCCACCACCTCTGACGATCAAATCGTTCCGATATCCGATCGGAGAAAATGCCACCCCCGGATAATTCTGTACAACCCGAGAAATATCACGGTTTGCTCCCGGTGCTTTTTCTATTTCCTGCAGGCCGATAACCCTCAGACTTACGGGGCTCTCTGCTACGCGACGAAAAGGAGACGCTGTCACGGTGACTTCAGCCAGGGCAACACTCTCCTCCTCCATTTCAATTTGAATGTGAGGCGTAATATGATTCACCCGATACTCGGACGTCAGAACCGTTTTATAACCTAATGCAGAAGCTTGCAGGCGATAGATTCCGGGAGGAAGCTTAGAAATGGTGAAATTCCCCTCTGCATCTGTAGAAGCACCTGTTCCCAACCCGACGACAAGTACATTGACAAACTCCAGAGGCTGACGGGTGGAGCGGTCTATTACCGTCCCCTTCATCTGATAATTCTGTCCATATATCCCCGACAAGAAGAGCCAGAACAAACATAACACAACAACAATCCGCTGTTTCATAAATAAAGAAAAGACAAAAAGAAAGGCGTGCCGGCAATAATCCAGACACGCCTTCTGTGATGTATAACTTATGGAGAAAAAATTTATTTGTTTCCTTCAGTCCAGGCCTGAGCGATCGCCTGAGCTATTGCCGCAAATTCATCCGGCTCCAACTTCAATTTCGGATTGGAAAACAGCATATCCGATTCTTTCTGAATCGGAATCAAATGAATATGTGCATGAGGAACTTCCAGACCAATAACAGCCTGTCCTACTTTACGACACGGGAAAGCACGCTGAATGGCTTCAGCCACATGTTTAGCAAATACCTGCATCGCAGCCAGTTCTTCGTCAGACAAATCAAAGATATAATCTACCTCACGTTTGGGAACAACCAGCGTATGTCCTTTAACCAGAGGGTTAATATCAAGAAACGCATAAAAACGTTCATCCTCAGCCACTTTGTAGCTAGGAATCTCACCTGCAATGATTTTACTGAATATTGTTGCCATATTGTCTAAATATATAAAGAAAGGCAAGCCTGCATGCGCAGACCTGCCCTTCAGTTAAAATGATATACCAGTTATTTCAAGGCTGATTTTTCCCTGAGGAATAGTGATTTCAGCAACATCACCTACTTTCTTGCCCAACAATCCCTGTGCAATCGGAGTAGTGACAGAAATCTTACCTTGTTTCAGATTAGCTTCACTTTCTGATACGATAGTATAAGCCATCTTCATGCCAGTCTTGACATTCTTCAATTCCACACGGCTCAGAATCTGTACCATATCAGCTTTCAGTTTCGATGTATCAATAATCTTGGCATCCCCGATGGTAGCCTTCAGCTGATTGATTTTCATTTCCAGAAGACCCTGAGCTTCTTTCGCAGCATCATATTCTGCATTCTCAGACAAGTCACCCTTATCACGTGCTTCAGCAATTGCTGCAACAACCTTCGGGCGTTCCACTGACTCCAGGTATCTTAACTCAGCTACCAGTTTCTGATAGCCTTCTTCTGACATATAAGCCATAAAATTTTTCCTCCTATTTTTTCGTTATTAATGCGAATCAGCAGTTGAAAACATCTTCTGATTCTTGATTTAAAAGTTTGTAATTCAGTTAATTATCTCATTGTTTTATTTTGTAATCTCCTTGAAAATCAGTAAATTAGAAGAATAAAACCACTCATTTTTCTAATTATGATTCCCAAGGAGAAGAAGTTAATACTAATAGGTTTGTATATGTATATCTGTGATGTCCATAAGTCTTCTCTGCATTTCCACTGCCAGAGATTCAGTAACAATTCAATCCTGAGTTTACGGATGAGGAGGTTCTTACCATCTATCTGTTCTGCGGGTACTGCCAGAGATACTTCAACATCAAGGAGATACATACCTTCGCTAAGGAGTATCTGTCATCATGGTTTCCAAAATTGCCGTCTTATCAAACGTTTTGCGTACGCCTAAATATGCTTTCAGAAACATTTAATGTGCTGGTGGAAACCATGATACAATCATTCAAGCCCAAGGATTGCGACTCCATTATATCCATTGTCGATTCTATGCCGATAGTGACCTGTAAAGGGAAAAACCGGGAGGGGAAAGTAGCTACGGAGATAACATCAAAAGGGTATTGCTCCACTAAGAACATGTACTACTATGGCATGAAACTGCATATGGTAGGACAGCGTAGGGAGGGAACCTTGCCTTTTCCGGAAATGATAACTCTGACACCAGCTTCGGACAACGACCTGACCGTATTCAAAAGCGAATGCGTGCCATACCTATCCGGAAAGACGGTGCTTGCAGACAAGATTTACAGCGATTTCTCTTTCTTTAATGAGAACAATCCGGTTAAAGTGCTTACTCCGCATAAAGAGATTAAAGGGGAACCGGAAGTTCTCAAACAGAGGGAGAAAGCTGCAAGAGACCTTTTCTCGCAAGCCGTTTCTAAAGTCAGACAACCTATCAAATCCTTTTTCAACTGGCTGAATGAAAAAACAGAAATTCAAAGAGCATCTAAAGTAAGAGCTACCAAAGGGATGTTGGTACATACCTTTGGAAAGTTGGCTATTGCTCTACTTACATTTGTTAATTTTTAATTTTTGAATCAGAAAGCCAACTGCTGATTCGCATTATTAATAAATTCACAATATAAGCCCTTTCCTTGTATCGGAAAGAAAACGGCATAAAAGAAAAAGAATTCCGACACACAACGGAGAGCGTCGGAACCCTTTTTTATTCACCTTTGCAAAGGTAATGCTTTTTATAATATCAGTCAAGCCTGCATCGTTGGTATTTTAGCATGTTTTCCAACATGTTATAATAAATTTTTAATTGCCTGTTCCAGGTCTGTCTTCTCGTCCACACGCAAGCTCAGTTCGTTGGAACGGTTCACCAGGAACGTAGCAGGCAACCCTGTTACTCCATACAGGCTTAGATAAGTAGAATAAACTCCTTGAGGATCGCGTACACAAATCCAGGGCAGATTGTCTGCCGAAGTCTTCCAGAAATGTTCATCTGCATCCAGCGATATCTGATAAACCTCCAGTCCCTGGGAAGCATAACGATTATACAACTCGCGAAGAGACAGATTACGTGCACCAGATGCGGTATTGTTATAAACCGTAAAGTCAATCACCACCACTTTTCCCTTGAGGTCTGTCAGACGACGGATGTTTCCCTGAATATCCGGCAAAGCAATATCGATGATAGATGCCTCGGTAATCTTGTCTTCCGGTATCTCAAGTACGTTCTCCTGACGGGGGGTACGGGTATTCTTCATACCTTTGATCACCATGTTGTAAAGATTGCGAGAACGGTCGGCATGCGGATAGAGATTGTTCAGACTGGTAGCAACCGCCGCAAAGCATTTCACATCATTCTTATCGCTTAGCGGATCAAAGATCATCATTCCATTCAATTGCTGGAACAAGGCAAAATAAGCATAAGTGCGGTTCGGAGCAGCAAAAATATACTGGCGCGAAACATTATCCTTATAGGCATCAACCAGATGAGTCAGACTGTCACGGATCACTCCCACGGGAAGTCCGGAACGACCCAGCTGATTCACCTTATCCTGCAACTCAGCCTGCAGCAATACCAGTTCCTGAATCTTAACATTATTCTCGGAGCCTTCTATACGATAACCTGTCGGAAAGTTGTCATATCCGGCATGCAGCTTCAGTACTTCAGTAGAATCAACTGAGAAATTAATCACCTTATCGTCTACACGCAGGCGATAAAACTCGGGAGAAGCAGGACGGGCTCCTGTAAAACGGAATGAACCATCTTCATCCAGCTTTACGGAATCAAGAGAAACAATTCCTTCCAGACCGGATTGCTCCAAATACAAGGTTTTGTCAGCAGCGCCTGACACCTCGCCTTCTATCTGAAAGACTGGTTCCTGCTGACAAGCCACCAAACTGCCTGCCAACAATGCCGTCAGAATATAAGCACTTTTCTTTTTCATTGTTAAACAATTCATTATTTGTCTATTTCATACATACATTCACATTTTCGGTGCAAAGATACGGCTTTTCACGAGTTCACAAAGTTTTTAAGCACAGATTACACAGATTTTTACAGAAGCAGCCGCCCTGCCCGTTTCAGGCCTTCCGGATTCCCAAATCTGTACAAGAAAAGATTTTTAGGCATTTATACGCAAGTTTTATCCGTTTTCTCCTCATTACTAAATTAAAATGCCTATCTTTGCATGTATTTTAAGAAGAAAATTACATTAAAAAATTTTTTATGATCAATCCTATTGTTAAGACGATCGAGTTGTGTGATGGAAGAACCATCACACTCGAAACGGGAAAGCTGGCAAAACAGGCAGATGGTGCTGTAATGCTACGCATGGGTAACACCATGTTGCTGGCTACTGTTTGTGCAGCAAAAGATGCAGTTCCCGGTACAGATTTTATGCCTCTTCAGGTAGAGTACAGAGAAAAATATTCCGCATTCGGACGTTTTCCCGGTGGCTTTACCAAACGCGAAGGTAAGGCTTCAGATTACGAAATCCTGACTTGCCGTCTGGTAGACCGTGCACTCCGCCCGCTCTTCCCGGACAACTATCACGCTGAAGTTTACGTAAATATCATCCTTTTCTCTGCTGACGGTATTGACATGCCGGATGCATTGGCCGGACTGGCTGCTTCGGCTGCACTGGCTGTTTCAGACATTCCTTTCGGCGGACCGATTTCAGAAGTACGCGTTGCACGTATTGACGGACAACTCGTCATCAACCCGACTTTCGAAGCACTGGAGCGTGCCGACATGGATATCATGGTTGCAGCAACGTATGAAAACATCATGATGGTGGAAGGTGAAATGAAAGAAGTTTCAGAACAAGACCTGCTGGCTGCCATGAAGTTTGCACACGAAGCCATCAAAGTTCACTGCAAAGCACAGATGGAACTGATGGAAGAAGTTGGAAAGACCGTTAAACGCGAATACTGCCACGAAGAAAACGACGAAGAACTTCGCAAAGCCGTTCACGATGCATGCTATGCAAAAGCTTATGCCATCGCTGAATCAGGAAACAAAAATAAACATGAAAGAGAAGATGCCTTCAACGCGATCTGTGATGAATTCAAGGCACAGTTTACCGAAGAAGAGCTCGAAGAAAAAGGCCCGATGATCGACCGCTACTACCACGATGTGGAAAAAGAAGCTATGCGCCGTTGCATTCTGGATGAAGGCAAACGTCTGGACGGACGTGCAACAACCGACATTCGTCCTATCTGGTGCGAAGTCAGCCCATTGCCCGGTCCTCACGGATCTTCAATCTTCACCCGTGGTGAAACTCAGTCACTCAGTACAGTGACCCTGGGAACAAAACTGGATGAGAAGATCGTTGACGACGTACTCGACCAGCATAAGGAACGCTTCCTGCTGCACTACAACTTCCCGCCGTTCTCAACTGGTGAAGCTAAGGCACAGCGTGGTGTAGGCCGCCGCGAAATTGGTCACGGACACTTGGCATGGCGTGCACTGAAAGGACAGATTCCTGAAAATTACCCGTACTGCGTACGAGTTGTTTCAGATATCCTTGAATCAAATGGTTCTTCTTCAATGGCAACAGTATGTGCAGGCACACTGGCTCTGATGGACGCTGGTGTACCTATCAAGAAACCGGTTTCAGGTATCGCAATGGGATTGATCAAAAATGCCGGCGAAGATAAATATGCTGTATTGTCTGATATCCTGGGCGACGAAGACCACCTGGGAGATATGGACTTCAAGGTAACTGGAACTCGTGATGGTATCACTGCTACACAGATGGATATCAAATGCGACGGATTGACTTATGACATTCTGGAAAAAGCTCTGCTCCAGGCTAAGCAAGGACGTGAATACATCTTGGGTAAACTGACTGAATGTATTGCAGAACCGCGTGCTGACCTGAAACCGCATGCTCCACGCATCGAAACCATGACTATTCCTAAAGAATTCATCGGTGCAGTAATCGGCCCGGGTGGAAAGATCATCCAGGGTATGCAGGAAGAAACCGGTGCAACAATCACTATTGAGGAAGTAGATGGTGTAGGACGTATCGAAATAGCAGGAACTAACAAGAAATGCATTGATGATGCTGTCCGCCTGATCAAAGGCATTGTAGCAGTTCCTGAAGTAGGAGAAGTTTACACTGGAAAAGTTCGTTCAATCATGCCATACGGAGCATTTGTTGAATTCCTGCCGGGCAAGGACGGACTGTTGCACATCTCCGAAATCGACTGGAAACGTCTTGAAACAATAGAAGAAGCCAACTTGAAAGAAGGTGATGAGATTGAAGTCAAACTGATGGATATCGATCCGAAAACCGGTAAATTCAAGTTGTCACACAAAGTTCTGCTGCCGAAACCGGAAGGTATGAACGAAAGTCAGCCGAGACGTGAAAGAAAGAAATAATTTCTTTTTCATAATAGCATACTGACAGCAGTAAACAATCTATTAAAGAGGCACCTCAGATTCAGAATGAGGTTGCCTCTTTTTTTATGCCCAATAAATTCCTCCTATAAGGAGATAAATCATCAGAAGCATTCGAAGAAATGCACCTTTTACACTTTGAGGTTTGGTTGTAGCTTTGCGGCAGTGAATACAATCAAACCTCAATTATTATGAACAGACAAGAATTTGAAGAATTAGAATTACAGGTGCAACAAAGCGACCTGCCGTTGAAGTCGTACCTTCAACAGATAGGTGTAAGTTATTCAACCTATCACTACTGGCGTAGAAAATGTTCCGTTGACAGGAACGGTATCAAGCAAGAGTTGGCTCCCATCAGTTTCAAACAGGCAGCTACGGAATCTTCCCTTGAAGAACAAGTACCTCATGGTGTTGCACTGCTGTTTCCTAATGGCCTTCGTGCCTACTTCGGGAACGGTTCTGAAGAGATACTGATGGAATTATTGACCCAAAGTCTTCGAGGCGGCCATGTTTAACCTGAACGACACAATGCGCTACTTCCTGTGTCCTGGCAGGACAGATATGCGCAAAGGTATCAGTTCGCTATGCGGAGCGGTACATGAGAAGATGAACAAAGTGAAGTGAGGAACGGTGATGTCTTCATCTTCATCGGTTCCAGCCGCAGGCTCATTAAACTGCTTCATGCCGAAGACGGAGGTATGGTAATGTATGTAAAACGTCTGGAGGCCGGTCACTTCAAGCTGCCGGAGTATGATCCCAAATCAAACAGCTATCCTATGGAATGGCGCGACCTGGTGATGATGGTTGAAGGCATACAGGAAAACCCGGAACAGAGACTCCGAAGGTTAAGGGCCGAACGTAAGGAATACCATGTATAAGATGCTTTCGGATTGAATAAAAGTGCTGGTTTTGTTATGTAATCAGCCAATATTTAGTATCTTTACATAAACAAAAAAACAAGCAGACAATGGAAGAAAAGGATATTTTACTCAAGACGATAGAAGGGCTGAATGCCTCTGTCGCTTCATTGTCGGCCACCAACAAAAAACAAGCGGAGCAGAATGAAAAACTACAGGAACGTATCAAGGAGTTGACAGCTCAGGTCGCATGGCTTAACCGTCAGCTCTTTGGACGTAAATCTGAAAAGCTTCGCGTATATGATTCTAATATGCCCGATCTCTTTGCCGACGAGTTCTCCGGAGTCCGTCAATTGGCGGAAGAAAAGCGGGATGAAGCCGTAGAGAAGATTGAAAAGGAATCAGCGGAAGTACGGAAGCAGAACCGTTGGAATCGCAAAATGATAGAGGACTTGCCTGTACTGGAGACCGAGACAATAGAACCGACAGGTGTTGACCTGTCTTTATACAGCAGAATAGGCGAAGAGGTAACAAGAGTCGTCAAACACAAGCCTGGCATGCTTTACGTCAAGGAAATCATCCGTCCAAAATATGCGCTCAAGGACAGCGCCCAGCTTCCTCCCACAGGGCAGAAAGGCGTGGAGATAGCTCCCATGCCGCTGATGCCGGTCGACAAGTGTATCGCTGACACCAGCCTGCTTGCCGAGATACTGCTGCAGAAGTATGAATACCATATTCCGTTCTACCGACAGATACAACAATACCGCCATCTTGGAATGAAAGGCCTTACCGAAAGTACACTGGACGGCTGGTTCAGGAAAACCGTGGAACTGCTTAAGCCTCTGTATGAAGAACTCAAACGTGAAGTCTTCTCCTGTGACTATGTACAGGCGGATGAGACTACAGTTCCGGTCATTAACAGGGAAAAGCACAAGGCAGACAAGGAATATCTTTGGATGGTAAGGTCAGTCATGGAGAAACTGGTAATCTTCCATTACGACGGGGGCTCACGGGCCGGAGCGGTCATCGAATCCCTGGCAAATCACTATCACTTCAAGGGATATCTTCAATGTGACGGTTTTGCAGGCTATGAAACAGCCTTCAAGACCAGCCCCAACGTGCGGCTACTCAACTGCCTGGTGCATATACGCCGTCATTTTGAGCAGGCTTTGGATGAAAACAGGGAGATGGCCCAACACGCACTGACTCAGATACAGATATATACAAGATTGATCACTGCTGCGATAAAGCAGGCTTCTCGTATGAAGAGCGAAAGGCGAAACGCCTGGAACTGGCCAAACCCGTAATGGAAGCTATGAAAGTGTGGATGGAAACGGAAGGTATCAAGTACAGCCCCAACTCTCTGGCCGGAAAGGCTATCACATATGCCTATACCCGATGGGACAACATGATGACATGCCTGGAGGACGGACGCCTGCTTTGGGATAACAATCTGGCTGAAAATGTCATACGTCCAATTACTCTGGGAAGGAAAAATTATCTCTTCTGTGGCAACCACGAAGCAGCAGTTAATATGTCTGTTATCTGTTCCCTATTGGCTACCTGTAAGGCACACGATGTAAACCCAAGGGAGTACCTGAATGATGTAATCGCCCAGATGCCTTATCACAAAAAAGGCAACCCAAGAAGAACTTTTTGAATCTACTTCCACATAAATGGAAGTTGAAACATCCGGAATGTGTACTGACAAGGCAAAAGGAGGAATCTTGTAACTGATATATTCAGCTTTAGGGGCTTCCTCTGTAGTAGTTTCAGCTGCCGGTGCTGCAGGAGCTTCTGTAGCGGCAGCAGACTTCTTAGAACGACGAGTACGAGTTGCTTTCTTAGCAGCTGTCTTAGCCATGTTTTCATCGTAATCTACCAATTCGATGAAACACATTTCAGCATTATCACCCAAACGATGACCTGTCTTGATGATACGGGTATATCCACCCGGACGGTCAGCCACCTTTCACAGAGATTTCTTTGAAAAGCTCCGTTACAGCAAACTTATCCTGCAAGTTGCTAAATACAACACGACGTGAATTAGTTGTGTCGTCTTTAGATTTTGTAATTAAAGGCTCAACGAATTTCTTCAAAGCTTTAGCCTTTGCAACAGTCGTAGTGATTCTTTTGTGCTTGATCAAAGAACAAGCCATGTTAGATAACATAGCACTTCTATGAGAAGCAGTACGACCCAAATGGTTAAATTTCTTATTATGTCTCATTGTTTATTCTTTATCTAATTTATATTTAGAGATATCGGTTCCAAACGACAGATTCAGACCCTCGAGCAAATCATCAAGCTCCGTGAGCGATTTCTTACCGAAGTTTCTGAACTTCAACAAGTCGGTCTTGTTAAACTGTACCAAGTCGCCCAACGTTTCCACATCTGCGGCTTTCAGACAGTTCAAGGCACGAACTGAGAGGTCCATATCAACAAGCTTAGTCTTAAGCAGCTGGCGCATGTGCAATACTTCTTCATCAAATTCTTCATTGCCGTCCACATCGGATGTTTCAAGAGTAATCTTTTCATCAGAGAACAACATGAAATGATAAATCAATATTTTAGCGGCTTCTTTCAAAGCTTCCTTCGGGTGAATGGAACCATCGGTAGTAATTTCCAATACCAGCTTTTCGTAGTCAGTCTTCTGTTCAACACGGAAGTTTTCCACCTGATATTTTACATTACGTATCGGTGTGTAAATAGAATCGATAGGAATTACATTAACATCGGTACAATATTCGCGGTTTTCGTCGGCCGGAACATACCCTCTACCTTTATTAATGGTAATGTCCATCTGCATTGTTGCTTTTGAATCTAAATGGCAAATAACCAATTCAGGATTTAACACTTCAAATCCAGTCAAATACTTACTTATATCACCTGCCTTAAATTCACTAGAATTCTCAACGGTAATGCTTACCTTTTCATTTTCGAACTCTTCTACTACTTGCTTAAATCTGACTTGCTTCAGATTTAAGATAATGTTGGTCACGTCTTCTTTAACACCGGGTACAGATGCGAACTCATGTTCTACACCTTCGATCTTAATCGTGTTGATTGCAAATCCTTCCAATGAAGAAAGAAGAATACGGCGTAAAGCATTACCTACGGTAATACCGAAACCGGGTTCGAGTGGACGGAACTCAAATTTTCCAAATCTGGAGTCCGCTTCCAACATTAATACTTTATCAGGTTTTTGAAATGCTAATATCGCCATGAAATTAATTATTATTTAGAGTACAATTCAACGATCAAGTGTTCTTTAATGTTTTCAGGAATGTCTGCTCTTTCAGGTATATGTAACAACTTACCTACCTTAGAACTTTCATCCCACTCCAACCAAGGATATTTGCTATGATTGAATCCTGCAAGTGAATTAGCAATCACTTCCAAAGATTTAGATCTTTCGCGTACACCCACAATCTGACCGGGTTTTACAGAGAATGAAGGAATATTAACTACCTTTCCATCTACTGTAATGTGCTTGTGACTTACTAACTGACGGGCAGCAGCACGAGTCGGAGCAATACCCAAACGGAACACCACGTTGTCAAGACGAGCCTCTAAACTCTGCAACAAGATTTCACCGGTAATACCGTTAGCACTTGCAGCCTTTTCAAACAGGTTACGGAATTGTTTTTCCAATACACCGTAAGTATATTTAGCTTTTTGTTTTTCAGCCAACATGACACCATACTCAGAAGTCTTTCCTTCTTCTGTTGTTTCCATGTTGACCGGGAGGATAATTCTTCTTAGATAAAACTTTATCTGCTCCAAAGATTCCTTCACCGAATTTACGGGCAATTCTTGATTTTGGTCCAGTATATCTAGCCATTTCTTTTTCTAATTTAATTGTTACTAATGAACTTAATTTGTTGCAGCCGCGATTACAGAAAGGAAGTGCAATCCATTATTAACAAAATCAAGTTACATATAAAAATAGGTTATCTATTAAACTCTTCTTCTTTTCGGAGGACGACAACCGTTGTGTGGCAAGCGGAGTAACATCAATAATTTCAGTAACCTCGATACCAGCTCCGTGAACAGTTCTGATAGCAGACTCACGTCCGTTACCCGGACCCTTTACGTAAGCTTTTACCTTTCTCAGGCCAAGATCATACGCTACTTAGCGCAATCCTGTGCAGCCATCTGAGCTGCGTAAGGAGTGTTCTTCTTAGAACCTCTAAATCCCATCTTTCCTGCTGAAGACCATGAGATAATCTGACCTTCACTGTTTGCCAGAGAAACGATGATGTTGTTGAATGAAGAATGAACATGCAATTGTCCATTTGCATCAACTTTCACATTTCTCTTCTTAGCTGCGACTGTTTTTTTTGCCATATCAACAATTATTATTTAGTAGCTTTTTTCTTATTTGCAACTGTTTTCTTTCTTCCCTTACGTGTACGAGCGTTGTTCTTAGTGCTCTGGCCACGAACCGGCAGACCTAAACGGTGACGAACACCACGATAGCAACCAATATCCATTAATCGCTTAATGTTTAATTGCACTTCTGAACGAAGATCACCTTCTACTTTGTATTCAGCACCAATGATTTCACGAATTTTAGCAGCCTGGTCATCTGTCCAGTCTTTTACTTTCACATCTCTGTCAACACCAGCCTTATCCAAGATTTTTGCTGAACTACTGCGTCCAATACCATATACATAGGTTAACGCAATCTCGCCTCTCTTATTCTGAGGCAAATCTACACCAACTATTCTTATAGCCATATACTAAATTATTTTTTTTGCAAAAATAATAAATTATCCTTGACGTTGTTTATACTTAGGATTTTTCTTGTTAATAACATACAAACGGCCATTTCGTCTAACGATTTTGCATTCCGGCGTACGTTTCTTTAATGATGCTCTTACTTTCATATCTTATTTCTTTTTTATTTATATCTAAAAACGATTCTTCCTTTAGATAAGTCATAAGGAGACATCTCTACTCTGACCTTATCCCCGGGTAATATTTTAATGTAATGCATTCTCATCTTGCCAGAGATATGAGCAGTAATCTCATGCCCGTTTTCTAGCTCAACACGAAACATTGCATTAGACAATGCTTCAACTATAACTCCATCTTGTTCTATTGCGGATTGCTTTGCCATATTAAATTGCTTTATCTCCTAATACTTGTTCGACATATTCAAATGAGGACAAAATATCTGCCTTCCCAACTCCTATTGCAACTGTATGCTCAAAGTGAGCGGCACATTTCCTATCGCGTGTACGCACTGTCCATCCATCTCTTTCCATTACTATCTGGCGGGAACCCAATGTTATCATCGGTTCGATGGCAATGCACATACCCTTTTTCAACTGAGTGCCATATCCTCTTTTTCCATAATTGGGTACCTGCGGATCTTCATGCATATCTTTTCCAATGCCATGACCTACAAATTCTCTTACCACACCATAGGAATTAGCCTCGCAATGTTGCTGGACAGCAAAACCTATATCACCCAAACGCTTTCCATGAATGGCATTCTCTATACCTAAATATAAAGCTTCTTTTGTTGTCTTCAAAAGTTTCAAGACCTCAGGATCAACTTCTCCTACACAGAAAGTATAAGCTGAATCCCCACAAAAACCATTCATATAAGTACCACAATCAACAGAAACAATATCACCTTCTTTCAAAGGGGTATCATTGGGAATACCGTGTACAACCTGATCATTTACCGAAGTACACAAGGTACTGGGAAACGGATCACCATACTGATTGGGAAAACCTTTAAAAGTAGGAACAGCTCCATTATCTCTAATAAACTCTTCAGCCACCTTGTCAAGTTCCTTAGTTGTCACACCGGGTTTTATCAATTTAGCAACTTCAGCCAGAGTCCTACCTACAAGTAGGTTACTCTGACGAAGCAGCTCTATCTCATCATCTGTCTTAAGAAATATCATCTCAGACTAATTAATATGCAGCAACATTACCAGCACGCCCCTTGATTCTTCCGGAATTTAACAATCCGTCGTAATGGCGCATCAGCAAATGACTTTCTACCTGTTGGAGTGTATCCAATACAACACCTACAAGAATCAATAAGGATGTACCACCGAAGAACTGGGCAAATTCAGCTTTTACTCCAAAAATACCGGCAAATGCAGGCATGATGGCTACAAGAGCCAAGAATATAGAACCCGGCAGAGTAATACGAGACATGATCGCATCTATATACTCAGCTGTATTCTTACCTGGTTTTATTCCCGGAATAAAACCATTATTTCTCTTCATATCTTCTGCCATCTGGTTAGGATTAATTGTTATTGCAGTATAGAAGTATGTAAACACAATAATCAATATTGCAAAAACAAAATTATACCAGAAGCTAGTATGATCTACAAATGCACGTACAATACCACTTGCTGTTGCAGCATTTGAGAAACCTACCAATGTAATAGGGATAAACATGATTGCCTGGGCAAAGATGATAGGCATTACATTCGCAGCATTCACCTTTAAAGGAATATATTGTCTTGCACCACCATATTGTTTGTTTCCTACAATACGTTTCGCATACTGTACGGGAACTTTGCGGACGCCTTGAACCAGCAAAATTGCTGCTGCAATAACAAACAACAAAAATACTATTTCCAACAAAAACATGATGATACCACCTGCACCCGGAGAAGCCAGACGAGAAACAAACTCCTGGAATAAAGATTGTGGCAGACGGGCAATAATACCAATCAAAATGATGAATGATATACCATTACCTATCCCCTTATCTGTTATTCTTTCTCCAAGCCACAGAATAAACATACTTCCAGCTGCCAAAATGATGGTAGAAGTAATTATAAAGAATGTCCAATCTAATGAAGCATTAAGTGATGGTCCGGCTTGCATCTTAAGGTTAAGCAAGTATGAGGGAGCTTGGAAAACCAAAATTGCAATTGTCAATATACGAGTATACTGATTGATTTTTCTTCTACCACTTTCACCTTCACGCTGGATTTTCTGAAAGTAGGGAACAGCAATCGCCAAAAGCTGAATTACAATTGATGCCGAGATATATGGCATGATTCCCAATGCAAAAATAGATGCATTAGAAAACGCTCCTCCAGAGAACATGTTTAACAAGGCTAACAAACCTTCACTCGTTTGTTTATGCAACTGAGTTAACATAGCAGGGTTAATACCTGGCAGAACCACGTAAGAACCAAACCTGTAAATTGCAACAAATAATATAGTAATGAGGATCCTTTGTCTCAGATCCTCAATTTTCCATATATTCTTTAATGTTTCAATAGATTTTCTCATTGAATCAGAGTTTTACTGCATTACCACCAACAGCTTCGATTGCAGCTACCGCACTCTTTGAAAAAGCATTAGCTTCCACATCAAGCTTAGTAGTCAAACTACCGTTACCTAGTACTTTTACCAATTGATTAGAAGAAATGAAACCAGCTTCAATAAAGTCATTCATACCTACCTTAGTCAGATTCTTAGCTTCAGCCAATTTCTGAATAGTTTCAAGGTTAATAGCTTTATATTCTACACGGTTAATATTCTTAAAACCAAACTTCGGAACACGACGTTGAAGAGGCATCTGTCCACCTTCAAAACCAATCTTCTTTGAATAACCTGATCTTGATTTAGCACCTTTATGACCTCTTGTAGAAGTACCACCCAAACCAGATCCCGGGCCACGGCCAATTCTTTTTCTAGTCTTTGTAGATCCTTCTGCAGGTTTTAAATTACTTAAATTCATATCGTAATTAGTTTTTTTATTAACAATGAATTACTTAACGATGGCAACCAGGTGTTTTACCTTTTCAACCATTCCCAGAATAGAAGGAGTTGCTTCGTGCTCAACCACACGATTCATCTTGCGAAGTCCCAGCGCATCGAGTACTCTCTTTTGATCAGCAGGAGCACCAATTCTACTTTTTACTTGTTTAATCTTAATAGTTGACATAATTCCTCCTTATCCTCTAAATACTTTTTCCATACTTACGCCTCTGTTCTGAGCAACCATACGGGCATCTCTCATCTCGCCCAAAGCTAAAATAGTAGCTTTTACCAAGTTGTGCGGATTAGAAGAACCTTTTGACTTAGCCAAAACGTCTGTAACACCCACACTTTCCAAAACAGCACGCATGGCACCACCTGCTACCACACCTGTACCGGTTGATGCCGGCTTGATGAATACTTCAGCACCACCAAATTTAGCCGACTGTTCATGAGGAACTGTACCTTTCAATACAGGAACACGAGTCAAGTTCTTTTTAGCTGCTTCAACGCCTTTAGCAATAGCAGCTGTTACTTCACCTGCTTTACCAAGTCCCCAACCAATGATACCGTCTTCGTTTCCAACGACTACAATAGCAGAAAAGCTGAAAGTTCTACCACCTTTAGTCACCTTGGTCACACGGTTGATGGCAACCAATCTGTCTTTTAACTCAATATCGTTAGTTATCTTAACTCTATTATTAACTGCCATAATTGATTAAAATTTAAGTCCACCGTTACGAGCAGCGTCAGCTACTTCTTTTATTCTCCCATGATACAAGTAACCATTACGGTCGAATACGACAGTCGTAATACCAGCTTCCTGAGCCTTCTTGGCAATCAGTTCACCAACTTTAGCAGCCTGTTCTTTCTTAGGCATAGCTTCCATTCCCAAAGATGAAGCTGCAGCCAAAGTTCTACCAGACAAGTCATCGATAACTTGAACGTAAATCTGCTTGTTACTTCTAAACACACTCATACGCGGACGTTCAGTAGTACCTGAAATCTTATTGCGTACTCTATATTTGATCTTGATTCGTCTTTCTAATTTTGTTGTCATGATAATACAATTTTATGTAAATTATTTAGCACCGGCTGACTTACCAGACTTTCTACGAATTTCTTCGCCAACAAACTTAATACCTTTACCTTTATAAGGTTCCGGCTTACGGAAAGAACGTATTTTTGAACAAACCTGACCCAGCAGTTGTTTGTCACAAGATTCCAATATAATAAGAGGGTTCTTATTTCTTTCTGACTTAGTTTCTACCTTGATTTCAGGAGGTAACTGCATAAAGATATTATGAGTATAACCCAAAGCGAAATCAATAATATTACCATTGTTTGAAGCACGGTAACCTACACCGACAAGTTCCAGTTCTTTCTTATAACCTTCAGAAACACCAATAACCATGTTGTTAACCAAAGAACGATACAAGCCGTGAAAAGCATGTCTTTGTTTTACGTTATCCAACATCGCGTTTTCGTTTTCTGTCAACATCACATGTCCATCTTCAATTGCAACATTGATAGAAGGATCAACAAATTGGCTAAGTTCGCCTTTAGGACCTTTTACAGTAACTACATTATCCTTCAGAGTAACTGTTACTCCAGTGGGAATACTAATGGGTAATTTTCCTATTCTTGACATTGCTTATCCTCCTATTAATATACATAACAAAGAACTTCACCACCGATTTTCAGTTCAGCAGCTTCTTTGTTAGTCATTACACCTTTGGAAGTAGATATTATAGCAATACCTAAACCATTAATAACTCTCGGCATGTCTTTGTAACCCGTATACTTACGTAAACCCGGAGTAGAAACTCTAATAAGCTTCTTAATAGCATTTACTTTGTTTACTGAGTCGTACTTCAAAGCCACTTTGATAGTTCCTTGAGGACCATCTTCTACAAACTTGTAGTTCAGAATGTAGCCTTTGTCGAAAAGGATCTTAGTGATTTCCTTTTTCAAATTTGAGGCAGGCACTTCTACTACTCTGTGCTTTGCACTAATTGCATTTCTCAATCTGGTGAGATAATCTGCGATTGGATCTGTCATATAATAATAAATTAAATTAATCAGGACTACCCTGACAATATTTAAAAATAAAAAGAATTACCAGCTTGACTTTTTAACGCCCGGAATCAAACCACTTGAAGCCATCTCGCGGAATTGGATACGTGATATTCCGAATTGACGCATATAACCTTTCGGACGTCCCGTCAACTTACAACGGTTGTGCAAACGAATAGGATTTGCATTCTTAGGAATAGCCTGTAATTTCTGAGCAGCTTCAAAAGCTTCAGCAGGATCACCTGAGTTGACAATCTTTTTCAACGCAGCACGTTTTTCAGCATATTTGGCTACAAGTTTGGCTCTTTTTACTTCACGAGCCTTCATTGATTCTTTTGCCATAATATATTAATCTTTTTTTGAGTTTTTAAACGGTAAACCAAATTCCTTCAACAAAGCATAACCTTCTTCATCTGTCGGAGCAGAAGTTACAAAGGTAATATTCATTCCGAGAATTTTAGTAATACTATCGATATTTATTTCAGGGAAAATGATTTGTTCCTGAATACCCAATGTATAATTACCTCTTCCATCGAACTTGCTTTCGATACCTTTGAAGTCACGAATACGTGGCAAAGCAACACGAACAAGTTTTTCAAGGAACTCATACATTCTTTCACGACGCAAAGTCACCATTACGCCAATCGGCATTTTCTTACGTAACTTAAAGTTAGCGATATCTTTACGTGAAACTGTTGCAACAGCTTTCTGACCAGTAATTGCAGTCAGCTCGTTAATTGCGACATCAATAATCTTCTTATCAGCAACAGCCATTCCCAAACCCTGATTGATAACGATCTTCTTCAGCTTAGGAATCTGCATTGTTGAAGTATACTGGAACTGATTCTTCAACGCAGGAGCAATGCGCTCTGCATATTCTTTCTTAAGGCTAGCAGTATTACTCATTATTTAATCTCCTCTCCTGATTTTTTAGCATAACGAACAAATGTTCTACCATCAGAACTTTCTCTTCTTCCCACACGTGTTGGCTTGCCTGTTTTAGGATCAACCAAATTCAAGTTTGAGATATGTATAGCAGCTTCCTGCTTTACGATACCACCCTGAGGGTTCTTTGCATTAGGTTTGGTACTTTTCGATACCATATTGATACCTTCTACAAGTGCACGTCCTTCTTTAACAAGAACTTTCAGCACACGGCCAGTTTTACCTTTATCTTCACCAGAGTTTACGTAAACTGTATCGCCTTTTTTTATATGTAATTTACTCATTACTTAAATCTTTTACAAAATTAAAGTACTTCAGGTGCAAGTGATACCACTTTCATGTTTGCAGCACGCAACTCTCTTGCAACAGGGCCAAAAATACGACTTCCTCTAATTTCACCTGCATTATTCAACAATACGCAAGCATTATCATCAAAACGAATATAAGAACCATCAGCACGACGGATTTCTTTCTTAGTACGTACAATCAAAGCCTTTGATACTGCACCTTTTTTAACATCACTAGAGGGGATTACACTCTTGATAGAAACTACAATGACATCCCCTACAGAAGCGTAACGTCTCTTCGTACCGCCTAATACGCGGATACAAAGAGCTTCTTTAGCGCCACTGTTGTCACACACTGTAAGTCTGGATTCTACTTGTATCATAATTACTTAGCTCTTTCAATTATTTCAACCAATCTCCATCTCTTAGTTTTGCTCAAAGGACGAGTTTCCATGATGTGTACTGTATCACCTACATTACATTCATTCTTTTCATCATGAGCATGGTATTTTTTCGTTTTAGAAACGAACTTACCATAAATAGGGTGTTTTTCTTTAAACTTAGCAGCAACAGTAATGGTCTTATCCATCTTATTGCTTACTACAACACCTGTTCTTTCTTTTCTTAAATTTCTAGCTTCCATGAGGACCATTATTATTTGTTAAGTTCTCTCTGATGCAATTCTGCCTTCATACGCGCAATCGTTCTGCGTAACTTTTTAATCTGTGCAGGATTATCCAGCGGAGAGATAGAATGATTTAAAACCATCTGATTGTAATTGGCTACTTCAGCTTCAATTCTTTCTGCCAATTCATTGGTAGCTATTTCTCTAATTTCTGCAATCTTCATAATAAATTAAGCATTTTGATTTTGAGCATCGTAATCACGTCTAACTATAAACTTAGTAGTAACAGGAAGCTTCTGTGCTGCAAGACGCAAAGCTTCTTTAGCTACCTTCATAAGGAACACCTTCTGCCTCGATGATAATACGACCCGGAGTAACCGGAGCAACGAAACCTTCAGGAGCACCTTTACCTTTACCCATACGCACATCAGCAGGCTTGCGAGTAATAGGTTTGTCCGGGAAAATACGGATCCAAATCTGTCCTTGACGTTGCATATATCTTGTTACCGCAATACGTGCAGCTTCAATTTGTCTACCTGTAATCCATTTAGTCTCCAAAGATTTAATACCAAATGATCCGAAAGCCAATTGGTTTCCTCTTTGAGCATTTCCTTTCTGACTGCCCTTCTGCTGTCTTCTGAATTTTGTCTTTTTCGGTTGTAACATAATTCCTAAAATTCAAATCCGTTAGCGATTGTTTTTCTTTCTTTTGAAGTTCTTACCACCGTTATTGTTGCCATTACCACCACGACCACTCTCTTTAGTCTGAGTAAAGTTGGGCGCTAATTCTCTCTTACCATACACTTCACCACGGCAAATCCATACTTTAATACCCAGCAAACCAACTTTAGTCAAGGCTTCAGCGTGACAATAATCGATGTCTGCACGGAAAGTATGCAACGGCGTGCGTCCTTCCTTATACATTTCAGAACGAGCCATTTCAGCGCCGTTCAAACGACCGGAAATCAAAACTTTGATACCTTCAGCGCCCATACGCATTGTGTTAGCGATAGCCATCTTGATGGCACGGCGATAGGCAATCTTACCTTCTACCTGACGAGCGATATTATTAGCTACAATAACAGCATCCAACTCAGGTCTCTTCACTTCAAAGATGTTGATCTGAACTTCTTTGTCGGTAATCTTCTTCAACTCTTCTTTCAACTTATCAACTTCCTGACCACCTTTACCGATGATGATACCCGGACGTGCTGTACAAACCGTAATTGTCACCAATTTCAGTGTACGTTCAATAACAATTCTTGAAACGCTGGCTTTTGCAAGTCTGGCATTCAAATATTTACGGATTTTGCTGTCTTCCAACAAAGCATCACCATAATCATTGCCACCGTACCAATTAGAATCCCATCCTCTGATAATTCCTAAACGGTTGCTTATCGGATTAACTTTCTGTCCCATCTAGTCTTAATTTTGATTATCATTAGTACTCTTAGAATCAACGAACAAAGTCACGTGATTTGAACGTTTACGAATTCTGTAACCTCTTCCCTGCGGAGCCGGACGCATTCTTTTCAGCGTTGCACCACCATCAACATAAATCTTTGTTACAAACAATTCGCCACTTTCTGCCTTACGTTCGTTTTTCTGTTCCCAGTTAGCAATAGCAGAGCGCAACAGTTTTTCCACTCTTGCAGAAGCTTCTTTAGAAGAAAACTTCAAGACACCCAGTGCACGGTTCACTTCCATACCACGGATCATGTCAGCCACGAGACGCATTTTTCGCGGAGAAGTAGGAACATTTTGCAACTTTGCAAAATACATGGTCTTAAGGGCTTCTTTTCTTTTTTCAGCCGATATTTTTTTTCTTGCTCCCATTATTTATTACTTTATTATTTCTTCAGATTATCCTGCTTATTTTTTCTTATTACCTGCATGGCCGCGGAATGTACGTGTCGGTGCAAATTCACCTAATTTGTGTCCTACCATGTTTTCTGTAACGTAAACAGGAATAAATTTATTTCCGTTATGAACTGCAACTGTGTGCCCTACAAAATCAGGCGAGATCATCGAAGCTCTAGCCCAAGTCTTAACGACAACCTTCTTGCCGCTTTCATTCATAGCAAGCACTTTCTTTTCAAGTTTAACGTTAATATATGGACCTTTTTTTAATGAACGACTCATAATTTACTCAATTAATCAGTTATTACTTTCTTCTCTCAATAATATACTTAGAAGACTGTTTCTTCGGAGCTCTTGTCTTCAAGCCCTTAGCATACAAGCCTGTACGTGATCTTGGGTGACCTCCTGAAGCACGTCCTTCACCACCACCCATCGGGTGATCAACAGGATTCATAACAACACCACGGTTGCGAGGACGACGACCCATCCAACGAGTACGACCTGCCTTACCGGAAGATTCCAATCCATGATCAGAGTTACCAACGCTACCAATAGTAGCCTTACAAGCACTAAGTATTTGTCTTACCTCACCTGAAGGCAATTTAATCACACAATACTTGCCTTCTCTTGAAGTTAACTGAGCAAAATTACCAGCTGATCTCACCAAAGCTGCACCTTGACCCGGACGCAATTCAATATTATGAATTACAGTACCAACGGGGATGTTTTCAAGCGGAAGTGCGTTACCAATCTCAGGCGCTGCATTCGCTCCAGACATCAATGTGCTACCAACTTGCAATCCATTAGGAGCAATAATATATCTCTTTTCACCATCAGCATAAAACAGCAAAGCAATACGAGCCGAACGATTCGGATCGTATTCTATAGTTTTAACAACTGCGGGTACACCGTCTTTGTTTCTCTTGAAATCAATAAGTCTGTATTTTCTCTTGTGACCACCGCCCATATAGCGCATTGTCATTTTACCAACGTTGTTGCGACCACCTGTTGAGCGCTTTCCAAATACAAGAGACTTTTCTGGTACCGATGCAGTAATCTCTTCAAAAGTACCAATAATTTTATGTCTTTGCCCCGGTGTTGTGGGCTTAAATTTACGTACTGCCATCTTTATTAAATATTGCTATAAAAATCAATAGTATCGCCTTCTTTCAATGTTACGATAGCTTTCTTATAAGCATTCGTACGACCATTGATGATTCCAGACTTAGTGTAACGGCTTTTACTCTTTCCCGAGTATTTTAGCGTATTTACATCTACTACTGTAACATTATACAAAGCTTCAATCTCACTCTTAATTTCCAACTTGTTAGCTTCAGGACGTACAATAAAGCCGAATCGATTTAACTTCTCGGTAATTGCAGTCATTTTCTCAGTAACCAACGGTTTAATAATAATTCCCATTATCTAAGCCTCCTTTTTAAATTAAGATAAGATATTCTCGATAGCCTTGAGCGAGTTTTCTGTAACAACAAGAGTTTCAGCATTCAATACATTGTAAGTATTTAATGCAGAAGCAATTGCTACATTAGCACGTTCGATGTTACGAGCTGACAAATATACATTTTTATTAGCTTCCGGCAAAACAAGAAGCAACTTTTTGTCAGTAATTTTAAGATTATTTACCATAGAAACGAAATCCTTAGTTTTTGGAGCTTCAAATGTGAAGTCTTCAACAATAATGATTGCGTTCTCTTGAGCTTTATAAGACAATGCCGACTTGCGAGCCAATGTCTTAACTTTTTTATTCAACTTAAACCAATAGTCACGAGGTTTAGGACCAAACACGCGAGCACCACCCACCAATACCGGAGAGTTGATATCACCACGACGAGCACCGCCACCACCTTTCTGACGACCTAATTTACGAGTAGAACCGCTGATTTCGCTTCTTTCTTTAGATTTATGAGTTCCCTGACGTTGGTTAGCCATAAACTGCTTAACGTCCAAATAGATAGCGTGGTCATTGGGTTCAATTCCGAAGATAGATTCGTTTAACGTAACCTTTCTTCCGGTGTCTTCACCTTTAATATTTAATACGTTAACTTCCATTATTTCTCAATTATTACGATTGAACCTTTGCAACCCGGTACCGAACCTTTAATCAAAAGAAGATTGTGTTCCGGAATCACTTTTAATACCTGTAAGTTATGTGTAGTAACGCGGTCACCACCCATTTGGCCACCCATACGCATTCCTTTAAATACTTTTGCAGGGTAAGAACATGCACCGATAGAACCCGGTTTACGAGCGCGGTTGTGCTGACCGTGAGTAGTCTGACCTACTCCACCAAATCCATGTCTTTTAACTACACCTTGGAAGCCTTTACCTTTAGAAGTACCAACAACGTCAACATAAGCCGCATCATTGAACAACTCCACTGTAATAGTGTCTCCCAAATTCAATTCTGTTTCAAAATCTTTGAACTCGGCCAAGTGTCTCTTCGGAGTTACACCAGCTTTTTTAAAGTGCCCCATCAAAGGTTTGGTAGTATGCTTTTCCTTTTTGTCCTGGAAACCTACCTGAACAGCTGCATAGCCGTCTTTCTCAACACTCTTAATCTGAGTAACTACACAAGGACCAGCTTCGATAACAGTGCATGGTACATTTTTACCATCAGCACTGAAAACGGATGTCATTCCGATTTTCTTTCCTAATAATCCTGGCATTTCAGTTAATTTTTAAATGCATTAAACTTTAATTTCTACTTCAACTCCACTCGGTAATTCTAACTTCATCAGAGCGTCTACTGTCTTAGCTGTTGAGCTATAGATGTCGATTAATCTCTTGTAAGAAGACAATTCAAACTGTTCACGAGACTTCTTGTTAACGAAAGTCGAACGGTTCACCGTAAAAATACGCTTGTGTGTAGGCAATGGAATAGGACCGCTAACAATAGCACCTGTTGCCTTCACTGTTCTAACGATCTTTTCAGCAGACTTGTCTACCAAGTTGTGATCGTAAGATTTCAGTTTAATTCTAATTTTTTGACTCATTAAATTTTAAATTAAAAAATGATTAAATATAAAGTGGGGCCGGATTAAGAGTCATTCGCTAACCCGTAGCCCCTGCTTTTTTTTATTATACTAAGTCTACGCGACCTTTCACTTCTTCAAGTACAGCCTTAGCAATAGAGCTGGAAACTTGAGCATGATGATCATAAGTCATAGATGATGTAGCACGACCCGAAGTAATAGTACGCAAAGCTGTTACGTAACCAAACATTTCTGCCAAAGGTACTTTAGCTTTTACAATACGAGCTCCAGAACGGCTTGATTCCATACCTTCTACTTGACCACGACGCTTATTCAAGTCACCAATAACATCACCCATGTTTTCTTCAGGAGTTACAACCTCCAGTTTCATAATAGGTTCAGTCAATACAGGACCTGCTTTAGCACATGCATTTTTGTAAGCCTGGATAGCACAGATCTCGAATGACAACTGGTCAGAGTCAACCGGATGGAATGAACCATCCTTCAAAACTACTTTCAGTGAATCAAGCGGATACCCTGCCAACACACCATTCTTCATTGCGGTCTGGAAACCTTTCTGAACTGATGGGATAAATTCCTTAGGAACATTACCGCCCTTCACTTCATCAATAAACTGCAAACCACCTTGTGTAAAGTCTTCGTCAACCGGCCGATTGCCACAATGATATCGGCAAACTTACCACGACCACCAGACTGCTTCTTATAAACTTCACGCAATTCAACAGTCTTAGTGATAGCTTCCTTATAGTTAACCTGAGGTTTACCCTGGTTACATTCTACTTTAAACTCACGTTTCAGACGGTCGATAATAATATCCAAATGAAGCTCACCCATACCGGAAATAATAGTCTGACCGGACTGCTCATCAGTCTTAACAGTAAATGTCGGGTCTTCTTCAGCCAGTTTAGCCAAGCCATTAGACAACTTGTCCAAATCTTTCTGAGTCTTAGGTTCAACTGCAATACCAATTACAGGATCAGGGAATTCCATTGATTCCAATACGATCGGTGCATCTTCATCACACAACGTATCACCTGTACGGATATCCTTGAAGCCTACACCGGCACCAATATCACCGGCGCCAATCACCTCAACAGGATTCTGTTTATTTGAGTGCATTTGGAACAAACGTGAAACACGTTCTTTCTTACCGGAACGAGAGTTATAAATATATGAACCAGCCTCTACCTTACCAGAGTAAACGCGGAAGAAAGTCAAACGTCCGACATAGGGGTCAGTTGCAATCTTAAATGCCAAAGCTGATGTTTTTTCATCCTCGCTAGGTTTACGGTCTTCCTCTGCTCCTGTAGTCGGATTAGTACCTACAATAGCAGGTGTATCCAACGGAGAAGGCAAGAACGCACAAACATAGTCAAGCAATGTCTGAACTCCCTTATTCTTGAATGAAGAGCCGCAGAACATCGGAACGATATCCATTTTCAATGTACCTGCACGCAAAGCACGCAAGATTTCTTCTTCAGTGATTGTAGAAGGATCATCAAAGAATTTCTCCATTAAAGCATCGTCAAATTCAGCCACTTTTTCGAGCATTTTCTCTCTCCATTCATTAGCTTCATCAACCAAGTTCGCCGGAATTTCTTCTACGCTATAATCTGCACCCATTGTTTCATCGTGCCACAAAATAGCTTTCATTTTGATCAAATCAACAACTCCTTTGAAGCTCTCTTCAGCACCAATAGGAATTACCACAGGGCAAGCATTTGCGCCTAATACATCCTTCATCTGGCGAACAACTTCGAAAAAGTCAGCACCAGAACGGTCCATTTTATTAACGTAACCAATACGAGGCACATTGTATTTATCAGCCTGACGCCATACGGTTTCTGACTGAGGTTCAACACCACCAACCGCACAATAAGCTGCAACAGCTCCATCCAAGACACGTAAAGAACGTTCTACTTCAGCAGTAAAGTCAACGTGTCCCGGAGTGTCAATCAAGTTTATTTTATAAGTATTTCCCGCATATTTCCAACGAGTAGTAGTAGCAGCAGATGTAATAGTAATACCACGTTCCTGCTCCTGCTCCATCCAGTCCATTGTTGCTGCACCATCATGCACCTCACCAATTTTGTGAGTCAAGCCAGTGTAGAACAAAATACGTTCTGAAGTCGTTGTCTTACCGGCATCAATGTGAGCCATGATACCGATATTACGGGTCAAATGCAAATCTTGTTTAGCCATTTTTCCTTCTATAAATTAATTAATACTTGATT